>SAMEA104315423__coassemble_1604_pt1 | contig 194977 bp, 170 predicted proteins | sample SAMEA104315423__metabat2_low_PE_028 | metagenome-assembled genome bin SAMEA104315423 (sample SAMEA104315423) | gut metagenome | biome: Monkey gut; feature: monkey-associated habitat; material: faeces | place: China | collected 2013
GGTGCAACTTGTTGCACTCGGAGGGATTATAAAAAACAGCTTGGACATCGAGTCCAAGCTGTTTTTGGTGCTTTTTGTCTTTTGCTCGGTGGCAGTACCGTCGTACAGCACCCACTCGCAAAATACAAAATTTATCTCACTTTCTCGAAGTCTACCAGCGTGTAGAAATTTATAATTTGATTTTTTCTACACGCTGGGGCAACGATTTTTGTTCCTTTTTTATTTATACTTTTTACTTATCTTGGCAATAATAAACTGTACATAAAAAATTAAAGGGTGATTATGTGCAGTATAATAAAGTTGAAATTTGCGGGATAAATACAAGCCAATTAAAAGTGCTGAAAGAAAAGGAAAAAATGGAACTTTTAAAAAAGGCTCAGGCGGGGGATAAAAACGCAAGAAATGAACTTATAGAAGGAAATTTGCGCCTTGTTTTATCAGTCGTTCAGCGCTTTTCAAACAGAGGCGAAAATATGGATGACCTTTTCCAAGTCGGCGTAATAGGGCTTATTAAAGCGATAGATAATTTCAATACAAACCTTGATGTCCGCTTTTCCACTTATGCTGTGCCGATGTGTATAGGTGAAATTAGAAGATATTTGCGTGATGATAACCCGGTGCGAGTAAGCAGAAGTATGCGCGATACAGCATATAAGGCAATGCAGATTAAAGAACAGCTTATTAACGAGCAGGGCAAAGAGCCTACTATTGAGCAAATAGCCGATCGCCTTGATATGAAAAAAAGTGATGTGGTGCTTGCACTTGAAGCTATTGTTGACCCTGTGAGCCTGTATGAGCCTGTTTATAATGACGGGGGAGATACAATATATGTAATGGACCAAGTTGGCGACAGTTCAAGCGATAAGGACTGGATAGATGAAATTTCAATCAAAGATGAAATTAAAAAGCTTGATGACAGGGAACGCAATATTATGTATCTTCGCTTTATGCAGGGTAAAACACAAATGGAAGTTGCAAAAGAGGTGGGAATATCGCAGGCACAGGTTTCCAGATTAGAAAAAAATGCCCTTAGGCGAATTAAGGGCGAATAACACATATCTGCGATGGTTAACCTGATTACAATAATCAAATAAAAAAATCAAAATAAATTTTGACATTTGTATAAATTGGTGGTATTGTTATATTGAAAGGGTGATAGTGATGAAGAAAATTTCAAGTGTGATTTTGGCTGTATTATTAGCTTTTTCAAGCATTTTTTGTGTTAATATTGCATTTGCGGATGAAAACGCGCCTACATTAACCAAGGAACTTAAATTAAACGGAGGTTGGAGTGAAGAATACGATTCCAAGATTACCGATAAAGCAACTTGGTTTAAATTTCATATTGATTATCAAGGCAAATTTAAGCTTCAAATGAAAACTTATGACGCACTTGATGTTAAGCTTTGCAATTCTAATTTTTCTAAAACTTATTTTACAACCGTAATTAAAGAATTTAATGATACTAAAACCAAAACTAAAAGCGAAAGCGTTGTTTTAAATCCGGGTGATTACTTTGTAAGAGTAGAGGCAAACGGTAAATATGCGCTTAATGCAAGCTTTGGTTTAAACAGCTATGTTAATCCTGAAGCAGTTGAAATCGGAAAGGTTTACAGCGGTTTATCAACCGATGATGACGGCTCATATTGGTACAAAATTGATTTGAAAAATAAGGGAAAATATACCTTGTCACTCACTTCTTCAGGCATTGCAACTGCTGAAGTTTATAACAGTGATATGTCTAAAAGCTTGGATGTTATCTATATTTTTTCAAGCTCCGATTTAGCTAAAACTTCAACTAAAGATATTGATTTGGATAAAGGTACATATCTTGTTAAAATCGTAAGTACAAAGGAATATAGATTTTTATTTTCAAATTATGTTTGCAGCCATATTTATGATGTAACTACAACAGCACCGACTTATTTTGCAGGCGGATATAACACTTATGTCTGTGCTAAATGCGGCTATTCATATAAAACAAAGGGCAAACCTAAAAAAATACTCAAAACGCCAAAGATTTATTCGCTCAAAGGCGGTAAAAAGAAAATTACCGTAAGTAATTCAAACAATAAATCGGCAACAGGGTATCAAATAAAAGTATCAACAAGTAAAAAATTCACTAAAAAAACCACTAAAACAGTTAAGGTGACTTCTTCAAAAACAACGGTTAAAAAGCTTAAAAAAAGCAAGAAATACTATGTAAAAGTCAGAGCTTATAAAACAAAGAATTCAAAAACTGTTTATTCAAAGTGGAGTAAAGTAAAAAGCATAAAAACAAAATAGTTTTTCAGAGAGATGAATTTTAATATTTATCTCTCTTTTTTTATTTTAGGTATTGAAATTTTTATACATATAATGTAATATAATATAAAATTATAATATAATAATGCAGTCAGTGATTTCTTTAAACGAATGTAAATTATTGGCACACTTTCTTGGAGTTGTGTATGGAAAAAATCACAGGTAAAAATAATGAAATAATAAAGGGCGTTAAAAAACTCTTTACCTCTTCCAAGGAGCGTAAGGCTCAAGGCTTGTTTGTGCTTGAAGGGGCAAGGCTTGTTTTTGACGCCCTTAATTCGTCTTATGAAGTTGAAACTTTTTTAATAACCGAAAGTGCTAATGAAAAGTATTTTGATGCGTCTGTTCAAATGCAAAGGAAAAGCAAAAATTCATATTTTATAAGTGATACACTTTCACAAAAAATAAGCGAAACAAAAAATTCGCAGGGTGTATTTGCAGTTTGCAAAATGAAAAATGAAAATATTTCATTAAAAACAGATCAAAAATATATTGCGCTTGATAATCTTCAAGACCCGGGCAATCTCGGCACTGTTATCAGAACAGCCGAAGCACTCGGTATTTCAAGTGTAATAGTAGGGGGCGGATGCGATGTTTTTAATCCAAAAGTTTTGCGTGCGTCAATGGGTTCGGTTTTAAGGCTTGATGTTTTTGAATGTCAAAGCCTTGCGCCTGTTTTGCAAAAGGCAAAATCTCTCGGCATTAAAACTTATGCCACTTCGCCTGATTCATCGGCTAAAAAAATAAATGAAACGCAATTTCCGAAATCATCACTTTGCGTAATCGGAAATGAAGCTAACGGTGTAAGTGATGAAGTTATGAACATCTGTGACGAAACAGTAACAATCCCTATGCTCGGTCGTGCCGAAAGTTTAAATGCACATGTTGCCGGGGCAATTGTAATGTGGGAGATGTTAAGATGAGTGAAAATGCAAAGTATTGGATATGGCTTCAAAATGTATTTGGATACGGGGCTAAAATATCCAAAATCATTGATGAATTCGGTGGGGCTAAAGAACTTTATAATCTTGGCGAAACCGAGTGGAGAATGAGTTCGTTTTTAACAAACAGGCAAGTCGAAAAACTTATAAGCACAGATATTGAAAAAGGCAATGAAGTAATTGATTATTGCTTGCAGCAGGGATATAAGATTGTCGATTATGACGATGAGTCTTATCCAAACAGGCTTAAAGATATACCTGATGCACCGGCTGTTTTGTATGTTGACGGAATTTTGCCTGATATTGATAATCTTGTTACTATCGCAATGGTAGGTTCAAGAAAAGCGAGCGAATATGCAGTCAGGGTTGCACGGGTTTTCGGAAAAGGGTTAACCGAAGCCGGAGCAAGTGTTATCAGCGGCGGTGCACTCGGTATTGATTCTTATTCGCACGAGGGTGCGCTTGAAGGCGGCGGTCAAACTGTTGCGGTTTTGGGTAACGGCTTTGGCGACAGCTATCTTGATACAAACAGAGATTTGCGTAAAAAAATCAGTCAAAACGGTGCGCTTGTTACAGAATACCAACCTTTTACCAAAGCAAGCGGAAGAAACTTTCCGGTAAGAAACAGAATTATAAGCGGGCTTTCACTCGGTGTGCTTGTGGTTGAAGCAGGCGTAAAAAGCGGTACTTTTGTTACCACAAAGCGTGCGCTTGAACAAAAGCGTGATTTATATGCTGTTCCGGCTCCTGTTCTTTCGGTTGAATACGGCGGAACAAATAAGCTTATTGAAAACGGTGCGGGTGTGGCTATTAACCCTGTTGATGTTGTTAAAGCGTATGCCGATAGGTTTGACACGCTTGATATGTCAAAACTTAGGGAATCAAACCAAATTGCTCTTGATAAATCGGAGCAAGATGTAAATATGGCACGCATTAAACCGAGAACGCAAAATCAAATCAAGCAGAGCAATCCCGATGAAGAAAAATATTCGTTTAAAAATGTTGAAAAAAGCAGAGAACACAGAGCAAAAGTTGCAGAAAAAGCAATTGAGCTTCAAGGCAATGTAAAAATTGTGTATGACTGCTTGGATGATGAATATAACTTTATTGATGATGTTATTGCGAAATCAAATTTGCCGGCGTCATCGGTGCTGGCAGCATTAACCGTTCTTGAAATAAAAAAATTGATTATAAGTGCCTCGGGTAAGAGGTTTAAAAAATCTTGAAAGGCTATGGGAATTATATATGTCTAAATTAGTAATTGTGGAGTCACCTGCAAAGGCAAAGAATATTAAAGGCTATCTTGGCAGAGGCTATGATGTAATTGCATCAATGGGCCATGTACGAGATTTGCCGGCAGCAAGGCTCAGTGTTGATATTGCAAATGATTTTGAACCTAAATATGCAGTAATAAAAGGAAAGGAAAACTTTGTAAAAGACCTTAAGAAAAAGGCTGATAGTGCAGATTATGTATATCTCGCAACTGACCCCGACCGTGAGGGAGAAGCAATTTCTTGGCACCTTGCCACTCTTTTGGGACTTGACCTTAAAGATGAAAACAGAGTTACCTTTAATGAAATTACTAAAAACGGTGTAAAAAACGGAATGGCAAATCCGCGTAAAATTGATATTGATTTGGTCGATGCCCAGCAGGCAAGAAGAATTCTTGACCGTCTTATCGGCTACAAGCTTTCACCGTTTATTTCACAAAAAATCAGGCGCGGTCTTTCAGCAGGCCGTGTGCAGTCGGTTGCACTTCGCCTTATTGTTGACAGGGAAAATGAAATTCGTGCATTCAAGGCTGAAGAATATTGGTCAATTGACGCTAAATTTACAAACCCACCTGAAAGAAAAGTATTTTCAGCCGCACTTTCAACTAAAGATGGCGAAAAAATTAAAATTGAAAATAAGGAGCAGAGTGATACCGTTCTTACTGAACTTGAAGGTGCAAGTTATGTTGTAAAAAGTGTTAAAAAAGGCAGCAGAAAGAAAAATCCTACACCTCCGTTTATCACTTCCACACTTCAGCAGGAAGCGTCAAGGCGTCTTTCATTCCAGGCAAAAAGAACGATGAAAGCAGCGCAGGAACTTTATGAAGGTGTTGATGCAGGCGAGCTTGGCACAGTCGGTCTTATTACTTATATGAGAACAGACTCACTTCGTATTTCAGAAGAAGCAAGGCAGGCAGGTAATGAATTTATTACCGAAACTTTCGGTGAAAAATATCTTCCTAAAAAGCCGAGATACTTTAAATCGAAAAGTAATATTCAAGACGGACACGAAGCTATCAGGCCGTCGATGCCAAAGGTTACACCTGAACAGGTTAAGCCTTATTTATCAAATGACCAGTATAAAATTTATAAGCTTGTATGGGAAAGATTTATTGCTTCACTTATGGAATCTTGCCTGCAGGAAACTATGAAGATAGAAATTGAAGCTAAAAATTATATCTTCACAGCTACGGGATATACAGTTAAATTTGACGGTTTCACAAAGCTTTATGAAGAAAAGGTTGATGATGAAAAGAATGACAGCGCATCTCCGCTTCCGGTACTTGCCGAGGGTGATGAACTTAAGCTAAAGAGTATTCTTGGCAATCAGCATTTCACTCAACCTCCTGCAAGGTATACAGAAGCTTCGCTTACAAAAGCACTTGAAGAAAACGGTGTAGGCAGGCCGTCAACTTATGTTACTATTACATCAACTATTATCAACCGTGAATATGTTAAGCGTGAGGGCAAGCAGTTTGTGCCTACTGAACTCGGCGAAGCAGTAACAAACCTGCTTAAAGATAAAATGCCAAACATAGTTAATGTTAAATATACATCTAAAATGGAAGCAGATCTTGATAAGATTGATTCGGGCGATAAAGATTATAAAGAGATGATTCGTCTTTATTATGATGATTTTGAAAAGCCGCTTGAAAAAGCTAAAGAGGAAATGCAAGGTGTTAAGATAAAGCTTAAGGAAGAAGAAACTGATGAAATCTGCGAAAAGTGTGGCAGAAATATGGTTATCAAAGTCGGCAGATTCGGTAAATTCCTTGCTTGCCCGGGTTATCCTGAATGTAAAAATACAAAGCCGCTTATTTTCAGAACTAAAGCAAAATGTCCTGAATGCGGCGGTGATGTAATTGAAAAGAAAACCAAGAGGGGTTCATCTTTCTATGGTTGCTCAAATTACCCTAATTGTAACTTTATGACTTGGGATGTGCCGAGTGATGAGGTTTGCCCGCGTTGCGGCAAATCGCTCTTTAAGCGCAAGGGCAATGTGCTTTATTGCCCTGATACAGAGGGCTGCGGCTTTACAAAGCCTGCCCCAAAAAAGAAGAAAACAGAAGAATAATAAGTAATATATGAAATTTAGAGTTATAGGTGCAGGCCTTGCAGGTGTTGAAGCTGCTTGGCAAATTGCAAATAAAGGTTACAAGGTTTCGCTTTATGAGATGAAGCCGATTAAAAAAAGTGAAGCACATAAGTCGGATTTCTTTTGTGAACTCGTTTGCTCAAATTCCCTTAAAGCTTCACGAATTGAAAGTGCCGCCGGACTTTTAAAAGAAGAAATGGCAAGGCTTGGCTCGCTTACCGTTCCTGTTGCAAGGCAATCGAGTGTTCCGGCAGGCGGTGCATTGGCGGTTGACAGGGATATTTTTTCTTCCCGTGTTACTGAAAAAATCAAATCACATCCCAATATTGAAGTGATAAATGAAGTTGTTGAAAATTTAGAACTTGACGGTGATACCGTTACAGTTGTTGCAACAGGCCCGCTTACAGACGGTAAGCTTGCAGAAAGTATTTCTGAAATAACAGGCGAATATCTTTCGTTTTATGATGCGGCAGCTCCTATTGTTACAGCCGACAGTGTTGATATGACCAAAGCTTTCGGTGCTTCACGCTATGAGCGTGGAGGAGATGATGACTATATCAATTGCCCGTTTAACAAGTCCGAGTACGAAAATTTTATAGAAGAGTTAGTTAATGCCGAGGGTGCAGTCGTTCACGATTTTGATGTTTATGAGGGATGTATGCCTATTGAAAAGCTTGCAAAAAGGGGGCTTGATGCTCCTCGCTTCGGCCCTATGAAGCCTGTCGGCTTGGTTGACCCTAATACAGGTCATAGGCCTTGGGCGTGCGTTCAGTTAAGGCGTGAAAATTCAAAGGGTACAATGTTTAATCTTGTAGGCTTTCAAACTAATTTGAAATTTGGTGAGCAAAAGAGGGTTTTTTCAATGATTCCCGGGCTTGAAAATGCACAGTTTGTAAGATACGGTGTAATGCACAGAAATTCATTCCTCAATTCACCGAAGCTTTTAAATGCCGATTCCTCATTCAGAGAAAAGGATAATCTTTTCTTTGCCGGTCAGATTACCGGTGTTGAGGGATATATGGAAAGTGCGTCAAGCGGCATTATTGCAGGAATAAATGCGGTAAGAAAGGCAGAGGGTAAAACTCCTTTTATTTTGCCCGATATTACTATGATAGGTGCGCTTTGCGATTATATCAGTGATGAAAGCGTTAAAAACTTTCAGCCAATGGGTGCAAACTTCGGTGTGCTTCCTGCTATTGAACCTAAAATAAGAGATAAAAAGGAGCGTTATGCAGCACTTTCAAACAGGTCGCTCGCCTATATTGATGAAGTTGTTAAAACGCTTTAAAAATAAAGAAAGGGTGGAATATATTGCCAAAAATTAAAAGAATAATTATTGACGCAATGGGCGGCGATAATGCACCGCTTGAAATACTCAAGGGTACTTTTCTTGCAGTAAAGGAATATGGGATTAAACCTGTTCTTGTCGGCAATGAAGAAGTGATAAAAAAATGCGCTAAAGACAATAACATTGCACTCAATAATACAAAAATAGTTAATTCAAATTCAGTGATTTCAATGCACGATGATGCAAAGTGCGTTCTTAAAGAAAAAGCCGATTCATCAATGGCAGTCGGTTTTAAATTGCTTAATGACGGTGAGGGCGATGCTTTTGTAAGCGCGGGAAATACAGGCTGTGTAACAGTCGGTGCAACGCTTATTACCAAAAGAATTAAGGGTGTTAAAAGGCCTGCGATTGCATCTGTTATGCCAAGCGCAAAAAAGCCTTTTCTTCTTATGGACTGCGGTGCGAATGCCGAGTGCAGAAGTGAATTCCTTTACCAATTCGGGCAAATGGGAAGCCTTTATATGAATAAAATTATGAAGTTTGAAAATCCGAAAGTTGCCCTTGCAAATAACGGTGAGGAAAATACAAAGGGTACGCCTGTGGTTAAGGAAGCTTACGAACTTATGAGCAAAGCACCTTATAACTTTATCGGTAATATTGAGGGCAGGCAAATTCCGTTTGGCGATGCGGATGTAGTAGTTGCCGATGGATTCACAGGTAACCTTATACTCAAAACTTATGAGGGTGTTGCAAAGGTTTTGATGAACGGTATTAAAGATGCCTTTATGAAAAACACCTTATCAAAGCTTGCATATCTTGGTGTTAAATCGGGTATTGATGATATGAAAAAGCAATTTGATTATAAAGAATACGGCGGTGCGGTTATGCTTGGTGTTAAAAAGCCTGTTGTTAAGGCACACGGCTCGGCAGATGCACGCACTTTTAAAAATGCAATCAAACAGGCAGTTTGGTTTATAGATAATGATTTAATTGAAACTATGGAAACATGGTTTTCTAAAAATTTACAAGAGGCTTAACAAATATTATGGCAACTATTGAAGATAAAATAGGATACACCTTTAAAAATCGTGAATATCTAATGGAGGCACTTACACATTCCTCTTTTGCTAACGAAAGACATAATAAAATCAAGTGTAATGAAAGAATGGAATTTCTCGGTGATGCAGTTCTTTCCATAATCTCGGCTAATTTTTTGTATCATCGTTTTCCCGATATGCCGGAGGGGGATTTATCAAAGCTTCGTTCATCACTTGTTTGCACGCAGTCACTTTCGGATTTTGCAAGGCAAATTTCACTTGGAGATTATCTTTTTTTGGGCAAGGGTGAATCAAATACCGGCGGAGCTGACAGATCGTCGATTTTAGAAAATGCTTTTGAAGCACTTATTGCCGCTGTTTACCTTGACGGCGGAATGGAAAATGCTGAAAAATTTGTGCTTGCTTTTCTTTCTCCCGCTGTTGAAACACATCATATAAATTTTAAAGATTATAAAACCACTTTGCAGGAAGTAGTTCAGCAAAATCCTGATGAAAATGTTAACTATGTGCTTGTGGGTGAAAGCGGGCCTGACCATAACAAAGTATTTGAAGTTGAAGTTCATCTTAATTCAAATGTTATCGGCAAAGGCAAGGGAAGAAGCAAAAAAAGTGCAGAGCAAGAAGCTGCCAAGGAAGCACTTAAGCTTATGGGTGTAATATGAAAAAAGGTAATATCAGTATTTTCGTTCCGCATTTGGGTTGCCCGTGCCAATGCTCATTTTGCAATCAAAAAACAATTACCGGGCATAATAACCAACCGAGTACGGCGGATGTGGATAAAGCAGTGTTAACGGCACTCAAACATAAAGGCTACGATTATGAAATAGCTTTTTTCGGAGGTTCGTTTACTGCAATAGATAGAAAATATATGCTCGCCCTTTTGGAAACGGCGTATAAATATGTAAAATCAGGTGAAGTGAGCGGTATAAGAATTTCAACCAGACCTGATTTTATTGACGGTGAAATATTATCACTTTTAAAAAAATACGGTGTGACAAGTATTGAACTCGGTGCGCAAAGTATGGATGACGATGTACTTTTGGCTAACAGGCGCGGTCACACTTCAAAAGATGTTGAAATTGCATCAAAACTTATTAAATCTTTCGGCTTTGAACTCGGGCTTCAAATGATGACGGGTTTGTATAAAGACAGTGAGGAAAAAGCAATTGAAACTGCTAAAAAAATCATTTCGCTTAAACCGCAGACTGTCAGGATTTATCCTACTGTTGTGCTTAAAAATACATATCTTGCAGATTTATATTTAAGCGGTGAATACAATCCGCCGAATGCCGAGCAATCGGCTGAACTTGTGGCAAAGCTTGTACCTCTTTTTGAGGAAAATTCAATTAAAATAATTCGCTTGGGCCTTCATTCAAGCGAGGATATAAAGAAAAATATGCTCGCCGGCGGTTTTCACGACAGCTTTGGTGAGCTTGTTAAATCGAGAATTATGCTAAATAAAATTCTTGATTTGCCCCCGGCTGATTACGAAGTGGCTGTTAATTCAAAGTCACTTTCAAAGCTGAAAGGCAATAAAAAGTCGAATATTTATCTTCTTATTGAAAGAGGATATAACATAAAAATTGTTATCAACAATAATCTTGATGTTGATGAATTGGAGATAAAATAATGGTATTAAAATCACTTGAAATACAGGGTTTTAAGTCTTTCCCTGACAGGACAAGTCTTAATTTCGGTAAAGGTATAACTGCTGTTGTAGGCCCTAACGGTTCAGGCAAAAGTAATATTTCCGATGCTGTTCGTTGGGTTTTGGGCGAAACAAGTTCAAAATCACTTCGCGGTTCTAAAATGGAAGATGTAATTTTCAGCGGTACTTCTACGCGTAAAGCACTCGGTTTTGCACAGGTTCAGCTCACCCTGGATAATACTGACCAAACCCTTAAAGATAAGGGCGAAATTGTAACGGTTTCAAGAAGATATTATCGCTCCGGTGAAAGTGAATATAAAATTGACGGTGAAACCGTAAGAGCGAGGGATATTAGGGAACTGTTTATGGATACAGGCCTTGGTTCTGACGGATATTCTATGGTAGGTCAGGGTAAAATCGACTCTATCATATCTCAAAAAAATGAGGATAGGCGTGAACTTTTTGAAGAAGCGGCAGGTATTTCACTTTTTCGCCATAAAAGAAAAGACGCAACCCGCAGGCTTGACCAGGCACAAGAAAATTTAGTAAGACTTCTTGATATTTTGGGCGAACTTGAAAGCAGAGTTGAGCCGCTCAGAAAGCAAAGCGAAAAAGCACAAAAATTTATTACCCTTTCAGATGAAAAGAAAACACTTGAAATCGGTGTTTGGGTAAATAAAATAAATCGCTTTACAAATGAACTTCGTGAGCAGGAGCATAAAATTGACGCGGCAAACGCATCATATGATATTTGCGAAAAAGAACTTAAAGCTATTGAAGAAGAAATTGAAGAAATTGCGCAAAAAACCGTTTCAATCAATACCCAAATCGAGCAAATCAGAATGGGCTCAAAAGCTTATGAAGAAGAAGCACTACGCAAAGACGGTGAAGCTTCGGTTTTAGAAACCACATTAAACCATAATAATGAAACTATTGAAAGACTTAAAAATGACATCGGTGATGTTGATAATACAAATCTTTCAATTGATGCTCAAATTGAAGAAAAGCAGAACTTTATTTCCGAAAGCGAAGTAGAGATAAAAGCAAAAAAGCAGGAACTTAAAAATGTTACAGATGAAATGAATAATCTTCTTTCATCAAATGAGGAGTTTTCAAAGCTTACTGTTGAACTTAATCAAAAAATCACTTCTCTTACACTTAAACTTTCCGACTGCAGGGTTAAATGCTCACAGGCACTTACATCCGCACAGGAAATTAAATCAAGGCAAAGCATTGTTGATTCATCAATTGAGCAAGGAAAAAATGACCTTGAAGAAGTTGAAAAGCTTAAAGAAAAAAGTGATGAAAATTTAAAAGCTTTGCAAGCTCGTATTGATGAAAATAACAACTCGATGCAGGGTTATAAAATTAAGCTTGAAAATAAAAACGCTAATGCCGAAAAGCTTAAAGCCGAACTTGAAAAGGCTAACAATGAATATAACCAAAAGACGCAAAAAGCTAAAATGCTTCTTGACCTTGAAAAAAATATGGAAGGTTTTTCAGGTGCTGTAAAAGCCGTTATGCGCCAGGCACAAAGCAAGGCACTTTCAGGTGTTCATGGGCCGCTGTCACAGCTTATCACTGTTGATAATGAGTACAGTGTTGCTGTTGAAGTTGCACTCGGTGCAGCAATGCAAAATATAGTAGTCGGCAATGAAGCAGATGCAAAGCGTGCAATTTATTATCTTAAAAATAACCGTGTCGGCAGGGCAACTTTTCTCCCGATTTCAGCTATAAAGCCAAGAAATCTTAATGAAAAAGACCTTGATGATAATTTGGGCTTTGTTGCAATTGCAAGTGAACTTGTTGATTGCAAGAATGAATATAAAAATATTATTTCAAATCTTTTAGGCAGAGTAGTTATAGTTGAAGATATGGACTCGGCAATCGGAATTTCAAAAAGATATTCCAACAGATTTAAAATAGTTACAGTTGACGGTCAGATTATAAATCCGGGCGGCTCAATGACCGGCGGTTCGCAATCAAAGGGTGCAGGTATTCTTTCAAGAGGAAATATGATTGATGAGCTTAATAAGGAAGCCAAGAAACTTGAAGAAACTGCACAGCAAATTAAAGCTAAATATAAAACAGCACTTGAAGAAGCAAATTTTGCACTTGCTAATTTGCAGGGAGCGCAAGCTGATTTACAGCAGGCAAAAGAGGAACTTATCAGAGCGCAGGGTGAACATAAGCTTGTTTTAGAAAAATATGAGCATCTTTCATCCCAGCTTTCACTTCTTATCAGTGAAAAAGACAGTGCCAAAGAACGAATTGCCGAATTTGAAAACGAATCAAAATCAAGTGAAAATGAAATCAAAGTAATTGAAAATGAAATTGCACAAGCTGAAAAGGAACTTGAAAAAACTTCAGGCAATGCAAGCGAAATAAATGCAAAGCGTGACGAGTACAGGGAAAAAAGCGAAAAGATAAATCTTGAACTTGTTACACTTGCAAAAGATAACGAAACTGCCAAACTTTCTGTTGAAGAACTTAATTTGAGAAAAAATACTCAATCAGACAGAGTTAAAACCATTTGGGATGAAATCAAGGTTATTGAAGAAAGAAATCAGGCTCTTCTTATTTCAATTAACGAAATTAAGGCCAATGCAAATGACCTTAGGATTAAGGCAGAGCAGTCAAATAATGATGTGAGTGCGCAGATAGAACAAAGAAATGAGCTTGAAAAGCGTACAACTGAACTTCGCGGCGAGGAAAAAATTAAAAATCAGGATAGAGAAAAGCTTTCAGGTTCAATCGTTCGTCTTGATGAAAGAAAAAATGCTATGAAAAAAGAGTATGATGAATTAAACGATATGCTCTTTGAACAGTATGAACTCACCAAGCATGAAGCTGAAGCACTTAATATTCAAATTGATGATATGAGCGAAGCAAAGCGCAGACTTCACGAAATTAAAGTTGCAATCAAAGGTCTTGGCTCAATCAATGTAGGTGCTATTGAAGAATATAAGGAAGTAAGCGAGCGCTATACATTCCTTAAAGAGCAAATAGGCGATGTTGAAAAGTCAAAAAATGAACTTATGAAAATAATTGAGGATTTGACTGCTTCTATGAGTGAAAAATTCATTACTCAGTTTAATAAAATCAATGCTGAATTTAAAGTTTGCTTTGCAGATTTCTTCGGCGGAGGTAAGGGTGAGCTTCTTTTGGAACAGCCGGATAACTGCCTTGAATCTCCTATTGAAATCCGTATTCAGCCACCGGGAAAATCAGTTCAGAATATCAACCTTTTCTCCGGCGGTGAAAAGTCGCTTGCGGCAATGGCACTTTTGTTCAGTGTGCTTAAAGTTCAGCCGGCTCCGTTTTGCATTTATGACGAGGTTGAAGCGGCGCTTGATGATGTCAATGTTGAGCGATTTGCAAAATATATGCGTAAGATGACGGATAAAACTCAATTTATTTCAATTACTCATAGGCGAGGCACTATGGAAGAGGCGGATGTTCTTTATGGTGTTACAATGCAGGAAAAGGGTGTATCAAAGCTTATAGAACTTCAAACAGCCGAACTTGCAGCTAAAATGGGACTTGAATAATATATAATGTAATAAATATAAAGGAAGAAGTAATTATGGGCATTTTTTCTATATTTAAAAAAGGTCTTAAAAAAACAAGAGATGAGGGTATCACAGCCCAGCTTGATGAGGTGATGGATTCTTATGAAAAAATCACACCGGAGTTTTTTGATGACCTTGAGGAAATTCTTATAATGGGCGATGTCGGTATGCCGACTGCTGAAAGAATTATTCGTGATTTAAAAAGTAAAATTGAAAATGACAAGGTTGATGATGTAAGGCGGGTACGCGAAATTATGAAAGATATAGTTTCGGGTATTGTATGGGGCGGCAGCTATTTGCGACTTCGTACAAAGCCGTCTGTTATTCTTGTAATCGGTGTAAACGGTGTCGGCAAAACTACTACTATCGGCAAGCTTGCTATGAGGCTTAAAGAGCAGGGCAGAAGTGTAATCTTGGGTGCTGCAGATACTTTCCGTGCTGCCGCAATTGAGCAACTTCAGGTTTGGGCAGACAGAGCGCAGGTGGATTTGATTAAGCATGCCGAGGGTTCAGACCCGGCTTCGGTAGTTTATGATACTATTGCGGCAGGCAAAGCAAGAAACAGTGATGTAATTATTATTGATACAGCAGGCAGGCTTCATAATAAGAAAAATCTTATGGATGAGCTTAATAAAATCAGCAGAGTTATTGAAAGGGAATTGCCTGACGCTTCAAAAGAAATTCTTTTGGTACTTGATGCTACAACAGGTCAAAACGCCGTAAATCAGGCAAAAGATTTCAAAGAGGCTGCCGGTATTACAGGCATAGTTTTAACCAAGCTTGACGGTACTGCAAAGGGCGGTGTGGTCCTTGCTATCAATAATGAACTTGATGTGCCTGTTAAATTTGTAGGTGTGGGCGAAAAGATTGAAGATTTGCAGCCTTTTGATGCAGATGCGTTTGCAGCAGGCCTTTTTGATGCTAAAATTCCTGATGATGATAAGGAAATTACGGATTTTATTCAGCACGATGAAGATAATGCAGAAGAAAAAGCAGAGTAAGGGGTGTTAATATGGATTTTATTTTAGCAACAAATAATATGAAAAAGCTTGCGGAAATGCAAAGAATTTTATCCCCGCTCGGTATAAATGTTGTAACAGCAAAAATGCTTGGTGTTACACTTGAAGATGTTGAAGAAGACGGTGAAACATTTGAAGATAATGCAAAGCTTAAAGCAAGGGCGGCTTGTAAAGAAATGAATATGCCGGCTATTGCAGATGATTCGGGACTTTGTGTTGATTATCTTAACGGTGCGCCGGGTATCTTTTCGGCACGCTTCGCAGGTGAACACGGAAATGATGAAAAAAATAATGACCTTCTTTTAGAAAAGCTTGACGGTGTACCGCTTGAAAAGAGGACGGCACATTATGTTTGTGCTATTTGCTGTACTTTCCCTGACGGTCGTGAAATTGTTGTCAGGGGCGAATGCAGCGGCGTTATCGGCTTTGAAAGGGACGGTAATGAGGGCTTTGGATATGACCCTCTGTTTTTGGTTGACGGCAAAGCTTTCGGCAGATATACAGCAGAGGAAAAAGATAAAATCAGCCATAGAGGTAACGCACTTCGCTTATTAACAAAAGAATTGGAGAAAATTATATGACATCTAAAGAAAGAGCAGCTTTAAGAGCAAAAGCTAACGGGCTTGAACCGATTATTCAGCTTGGTAAAGAGGGCATAAGTGAAAATTTGCTTACCCAAATTGATGATACACTTGATACCAGAGAACTTATTAAAATCAGAGTTCACCTTGAATCTGCACCTGAAACACCAAAGGAACTTGCACAAAAGCTTGCAGCTCCGCTTGGTGCCGAGGTTATTCAGGTTATAGGCGGAATCATTGTTCTTTACCGTGAAATTGATGAAGAGCGAATTGCCGAAAAAAAGAAAAAAAGAGGCTCAGGCACAGCAAAAGCAACAGCTAAAAAGAAAGTAAAGATTAAGGGCAAAAGACAGCGCCAAAGAGAAAAGGAAGCTAAAAACCCTTATGCAAAATATGACAGACCTAAATATTATGGCAGATAAGCTTAAAATCGGAATTTTCGGCGGCGCGTTTAATCCTGTTCATAATGGGCATTTGAATTTGGCAAAGCATTATCTTGATGAACTTGGGCTTGATAAGATTTTGTTTATACCGACTAATATACCGCCGCATAAATCAAACGAAGATTTTGCAGGCAGAGAAGACAGATTTAATATGCTACGGCTTGCAATAAAACCGTATGATAAATTTGAAGTATCGGATATTGAATTTAAGCGTGATGGCAAAAGTTATACTTATGATACTTTGCTTGAACTGAAAAAAATATATAAAAATGCAGAGTTTTACCTTATAATTGGGGCAGACCAATTGCTTCATTTTGATAAGTGGTATAAGTATAAAGAAATTCTTACACTTGTAACTCTTTGCACAAGTGCAAGGGAAAATGAAGCCGAAAAAGCACAGATAATTGATTTTGCGTCAAGCTTAAACGGACTTGATATAAATAAATTTAAACTTTTGGCTTCACCTGTATTAAAGGTCAGTTCAAGTGAAATAAGAAATAAAATAAAGTCGGGTGAGGATTTTTCAAATCTTGTGCCTGAAAAAGTGTATGATTATATAATAAAGAGGCGAATTTATAATGTATGATACCGAAAAATACGCAAAAATTTTGAAAGATACATTATCTGACAGGCGATTTTACCATTCGCTTTGCGTATCACAAAGTGCCATTAAACTTGCAAAGCGTTATGGTGTGGATGAAGAAAAAGCCGAGGTTGCAGGGCTTTTGCATGATATTACAAAAGAAACTGATAATGCTGTTCAACTTGAAATAATTAAAAATAACGGTATTGAACTTCACAGTTTTGATAAAAAGAGCGATAAATTTTTGCACCAAGCATCAGGTGCCGGAATGGCAATTAAGCTTGGTATTGATGATATGGATATTATAAATTCTATAAGGTATCATACTACCGGCAAGGCAAATATGACTATGCTTGAGCAGATTGTGTATCTTGCCGATTTTATTTCAGCCGATAGGGATTATCCCGATGTAGATGTTATCAGAAAAGAAACGGAAAAGGGTATTGAATACGGTTTGCTTTACGGCACTGCTTATACAATTAAGTCGGTGGCAAAAAGGCAAATACCGCTTCATCCTTTGACTGTTGAAGCATATAATTGGATACTTGATGAGTATTTTAAATAGAAAGGGTGAAGTTATGCAGGCACTTAATATTGTAAAAACAGCAGTTAAAGCTATTGACAGCAAGAAAGGCGAGGATATTGAAGTAATCGGTATTACCGATTTAACTGTTCTTACCGATTATTTTGTAATTGCCACAGCTACAAGTTCAACTCAAATCAAAGCTATGGCTGATGAAGTCGAGTATAAGCTTGACGAACTCGGCGTTGAGCCGCACCATATAGAAGGCAGAAGCACAAATTGGGTTTGTCTTGATTATAATTCGGTTGTTATTCATATTTTCCATAAGCAGCAGCGTGAATTTTATTCACTTGAGCGTTTATGGGAAGATGGCGAAGTTTTAGATACAGCAAAATTATTGGAGGATTAAAATAATGGAATACAATTTTAAAGAGATTGAAGCCAAATGGCAAAATATTTGGTACACTCAAAACACATTCGCAGCAAAGCAGGATTTTTCACTTCCTAAATATTACTGCCTTGTTGAATTCCCTTATCCGTCAGGTCAGGGACTTCATGTAGGCCACCCAAGGTCTTATACAGCTCTTGATATAGTTGCCCGTAAAAAAAGACTTCAGGGATATAATGTTCTTTACCCTATGGGTTGGGATGCTTTCGGTCTTCCGACTGAAAACTTTGCAATTAAAAATCATATTCATCCTGAAGAAGTAACAAAGCAAAATGTTGCAAGATTTAAGCAGCAGCTTCAGTCACTCGGCTTTTCGTTTGACTGGACAAGGGAAATCAACACTACTGACCCGAGCTATTATAAATGGACACAGTGGATTTTCCTTCAACTTTTCAAAAAGGGACTTGCCTACAAAAAAGAAATGGCTGTAAACTGGTGTACTTCTTGCAAATGCGTGCTTGCAAATGAAGAAGTTGTAAACGGTGTATGTGAGCGTTGCGGCAGTGAAGTTATCAGAAAGAACCAGAGCCAGTGGATGCTTAAAATTACAGAATATGCTCAAAGGCTTGTTGATGATCTTGATGACCTTGATTTTATTGACAGAGTTAAGGTTCAGCAGAAAAACTGGATCGGCCGTTCAACCGGTGCAGAAGTTGATTTCGGCACAACTTTGGGTGATACTTTAACTGTATATACTACCCGCCCTGATACCCTTTTCGGCGCAACATATATGGTTATTTCACCTGAACACCCGCTTGTTGAAAAGTGGGCAGATAAGCTTAAAAATATTGATGAAATTCGTGCTTACCAGCAGGAAGCTGCACATAAGTCGGACTTTGAAAGAACTGAACTTAATAAGGATAAAACCGGTGTTAAGCTTGATGGTGTAATGGGTATTAACCCTGTAAATGATACTGAAATTCCTATCTTTATTTCAGACTATGTACTTACATCTTACGGTACGGGTGCGATTATGGCAGTTCCTGCACACGATACTCGTGACTGGGAATTCGCAAAGAAGTTCGATTTACCTATTATCGAAGTTGTTGCAGGTTCAAAAGTCGGTGTTGAAAACGAAGCATTTACAGACTGTGCAACAGGCAAACTTGTTAATTCATCATTCCTTACAGGTATGACGGTTGAAGAAGCTAAAAAAGCAATTACCGAATGGCTTACTAAAGAGGGTAAAGGCCACCAAAAAGTAAACTTTAAGCTTCGTGACTGGGTATTTTCACGCCAAAGATATTGGGGTGAGCCTATTCCTATTATTAAGTGTGACGATTGCGGATATGTTCCTGTTCCTGAAAGTGAACTTCCTTTAAGACTTCCTATGGTGGATTCATATGAACCTACCGATACAGGCGAATCACCGCTTGCAAAAATGACAGATTGGGTTAACACCACTTGCCCTTGCTGCGGAAAACCTGCTAAAAGGGAAACAGATACAATGCCGCAATGGGCAGGTTCATCTTGGTATTTCTTAAGATATATGGACCCGCACAATGATAAAGAACTTGTTTCAAAAGAAGCGGCAGAATATTGGAGCCCGGTAGATTGGTATAACGGTGGCATGGAGCATACTACTTTGCACCTTCTCTATTCTCGTTTCTGGCATAAATTCCTTTATGACATTGGTGTTGTTCCTACTAAAGAACCATATCAAAAGCGTACATCACACGGTATGATTCTCGGTCAAAACGGTGAAAAGATGTCAAAGTCAAGGGGCAATGTTGTTAACCCGGATGAAATTGTTGACCAATACGGTGCAGATACAATGCGCCTTTATGAAATGTTTATCGGTGACTTTGAAAAAGCTGCACCTTGGAACAGTGATTCTATCAAAGGTTGTAAGAGATTTATTGAGCGTTTCTGGAATTTGCAAGAAATCGTTAAAGACGGTGATGAATATTCACCTGAACTTGAAGCTCTTATGCATAAAACAATTAAAAAAGTTACAGATGATATTGATAATCTTAAGTGCAACACAGCTATTGCATCAATGATGACCCTTGTAAACGAAATGTATTCAAAGGGTGTTAATAAAGCCGAACTTCGTGATTTAACTATCATTCTTAACCCATTTGCACCTCATGTTACAGAGGAAATGTGGGAAATAATGAACTTCGGCGGTGCTGTACACGAAGCAAAGTGGCCTGAATTCGACGATGAAAAGACTAAAGAAAACAGTGTTGAAATCGCACTTCAGGTTAAAGGTAAGGTTCGTTCAAGAGTTGTTGTTCCAATTGATATAAGCAAGGAAGATGCAATCGAACTTGCTAAAAAAGATGAAAAAATTGCCGCTGAAATTGCAGGCAAAGAAATTAAGAAAGAAATTTATGTTCCGGGCAAGCTTGTAAATATTGTTGCAATATAATTAGCAAGTGCCTTTTGAGGTGATATTATGCCTAAGAAAAAAATATATACAGTCGCAACTTCACACCTTGATACAGTGTGGAGTTGGGACTTTGAAACTACTGTCAGCCAATATATTTATAATACTTTAGTTGATAATTTTAAGCTTTTTGAAAAATATCCTTCATATAAATTTTCTTTTGAAGGTTCATATCGCTATGAACTAATGGAAGAATATTATCCTGAACTTTTTGATAAAATGAAGGATTATATTGCAAAGGGAAGGTGGAATGTCTGCGGCTCTGCATTTGAAAATGGGGATACAAATATTCCGTCACCCGAAGCACTTTTCAGAAATATACTTTTCGGTAATTCCTATTTTGATGAAAAATTCGGCAAAAGAAGTGTTGATATTTATCTGCCGGATTGCTTCGGCTTCGGCTGGGCACTTCCTGCAATTGAACGCCATTCAAACCTGATGGGATTTACTACCCAAAAGCTTGCCTGGGGCAGTGCATACGGTATTCCGTTTGATATAGGCAAATGGCAGGGTGTTGATGGAAGCGAGGTTTATGCAAGTATTAACCCGCACGATTATTATTACACTCTTACAAAGCTTCGTGATTGGGATTTTGTTCTTAATAAGTTTAAAGAAAATGAAAAGTATGACCTTAATGATACATATATTTTTCACGGTATAGGTGACAGGGGCGGCGCACCTGATGAAAAGAGCGTTGCTTTTGTTGAAGAAGAAATCAAGAAAAATGATGAAAGTGATATTGAAGTAATTGCGGCAAGCGCAGATGAAATATATCACGATATTGAAAATAATTATACCGACGAGCAAAAGGCAAAACTTCCAGTTTGGAAAAATGAATTTGTAATGCAAAACCACGGTGTAGGCGGTTATACATCGCGTGCAATCGGTAAGCGATGGAACAGAAGATGTGAAGAACTTGCGGATATAAGTGAACGCGCAGGTGTTATTTCATCATATCTCGGCTTAACCGATTATAACCAAAATGCAATTAACCGTTCATGGAAACGCTTTATTGCACATCAGTTTCATGATGATATGCCCGGTACAAGCTGCCAAAGGGTATATAAACGCTCATGGAATGATTATGCGGTTTCAATGAATCAGTTTACAAATGAACTTGAAGCTTCAATGTCACCTGTTTCATCACTTATGAAAACTGATTTTTGCTCCGGTATTCCTGTGATGGTTTATAACCCTGTTGAAGCGGACAGGCGCGGTGCGGTAACACTTCGCCTTGATGATGTTTCATCTTCTTATGTAAGGGTTTATGATGAAAAGGGCAGAGAAATTAAAAGCCAAGTAACTCCGCTTGAAAACGGAGTGCTTGAACTCGTTTTTGTTGCCGATGTTAAAAGCCTCGGCACAAGGGTATATGATGTTCGCCCGAGTGACAGGCCTTGCTGCGTTAAAAGTGAAATTTCAATCAATTCCGATAACGCAATGGAAAATCAAAAGTATATTGTTACTCTCAACCGAAAGGGCAATATATCATCAATTCTTGATAAAGAACTTGATGAAAAAGAAATACTTAAAGAGCCTATTACTCTCGGCTTATTCAATTACACCGGTTCAAAGGAATGGCCTGCGTGGGAAATGAATTTTAAAGAAGCAAATAAAGATGCAGACCGTATTCCGAATGTAGTAACCGTAACTGTATTGGAGCAAGGCCCTGCAAGAGTATCATTTAAAGTTGTTCAAAGTGACAGAAAAAGTACATTTACTAATATTATCGCCCTCACAGACGGATGTGATATAGTAGAAGTATATTCCGAAATTGAATGGCAGAATTTGAGAACTCTTGCCAAAAATAAGTTTTCTTTCACGGCGAAAAATGAAAAAGCTACTTTTGATTTGGGACTCGGTGCAATTGAACGCGGAAATATGAGCGAAAAGCTTTTTGAAGTTCCTGCTCAAAAATGGGTTGATTTAACAGATAAAAGCGGCGAGTTCGGTGTTTCTGTTTTAAGTGAATGTAAATACGGTTGGGATAAGTATAAGGATAATACACTTCGCCTTACCGCAATTCACACACCGAAGCGCAATTATCGTATTGATTCAATGCAGTCATTTATGGACTTGGGGCTTAACAGATATTCATTCGCAATTTTCAGCCATAAGGGCAAGGCACAGGCTAAAACTCAGCTTGAAGCAAGAAAATTTGTAACTCCTATGACTGCTTATGTAACAACTAAACACCAGGGTAAACTAAAAAATGAATATTCTTTCGGCTCTGTTTCAAGTAATGATGTAATTATTCGCGCAATCAAAAAAGCAGAAAAGAGCGATGAAATTATCGTTCGCCTTAATGAAGGTGCAAACAGCGAGGTTGAAAACTTTACATTAACTTTGGGTGAGGGTATTCAATCTGCCAGAGAAATTTATGCAAGCGAAGAAGAAAAGGGCAGTGCTGTTGTTGAAAACGGAAAGCTTGTTACAAGCTTCAAGCCTTATGAAATCAAAAGCTTTGCACTTAAATTGAAGCCAAGCAGTATTGATTCGCTTAAAACAGAAAGCGTACCTGTTTTGCTTAATTATGATAAAAATATTATCACAAATAAAGGCGAAAAAGGTGATTTTGAATATACAATTCCAAGCACACTTGTGCCTGATGAAATTATGGCAAACGGTACTTTGTTTAAATTAAATAAGGGTGATAAAAACGCTCTTATTTGCCAAGGTCAAAAAATTAAGCTTGGCGGTAATGCGAATAAACTTGTTTTGCTTTGTGCTTCAATGGCAGGCGATAAAAAGGCTTCCTTTATACTTGGAAGCAAAAAGGAAGAAAAAACGGTTCTTTCGGCATTTGAACGCTTTGCCGCTTGGGATTTATATGACTATGGCGAAACAGCTTATATCAAATCGGGTAAAATCGGCTATGAATTTACACATTGCCATAAAGACGGAGAAGTTCAGTTTGCAAAGCAGATGTACTTTTTCCTTGTGGAATTTGAACTTGGCGGTGAAAACGAAATCACTTTGCCTAATGATTCGGATATTGTGATTTTATCTGCAAGTGAGGTTAATGCACCGTACGGTAAGCTTGTAAGCCCGACTTATGACGAGGTTGAAAAAAGGCCTTTTACTTTTAAACTCAATTTAAAAGAAAAAATTCAGTATGCATATAATAAGTGTGTTTGGCAACTTCACGATAAAGATAATTTTATCAAAGATAACAATAAGGGCAAGGATTACTGATAAGGGGAAATATTATGGCTAATAATTTTGGAAAAAACTGGACAACCAATAATAACAATTATCCGCTTGACAGCAAAGAGGTTGAAAGATACCTTTCTGTTAAGCCGAGTGAAAATCAACTTACTCTTGTTGACAAGCCATTTTATACTTTTATGCACTTTGGTATGAATACCGCCACCGACAGGGAGTGGGGCGCAGGTGTTGAAAAAGCATCTGATTTTACTATCAAATCAATCAATGCAAAGCAGTGGGTTGATACTGCAAAGCAGGCAGGTGCAACAGGCGTGATCCTTACTTGTAAGCACCACGACGGTTTCTGCCTTTGGCCAAGTGAATACACAGATTTCTGCGTTAAAAATTCATCTTATAACGGTGATATTGTAAAAGAAGTATCCGATGAATGTCATAAGCAGGGTATGGATTTCGGTGTTTATCTTTCACCTTGGGATATGCACGATGAACGCTATGGTACAGATGCGTATAATGATTATTTTTGCAATCAGCTTACAGAACTTCTTACTAATTACGGTGAAATTTTTGAAGTTTGGTTTGACGGCGCAAAAGGTTCAAATGCTAAAAAGTTTGAATACGACTGGCAAAGATATTATGACCTTATCCGTAAGCTTCAGCCAAAAGCTAATATTGCTATTTGCGGCCCCGATATTCGCTGGGTAGGTAATGAGGGCGGCAAGTCAAGAAAGAGCGAATACAGCGTAGTTCCTTGCGCACTTCGTGAAGCTGACAGAATTATGGCTTTGAGTCAGCAGGATGAAAATCAGGCATCTTCTCTTCAAAAGTATAATCAAATGGATGAAGATTTGGGTTCAAGAAAAATTCTTGAAAAAAACGCATATCTTTGCTGGTTTCCTGCTGAAGTAGATGTTTCTATCCGCAAGGGTTGGTTCTTCCACGAAAAAGATAACAGAAATTCGAAAAGTGCTAAAAAGCTTTTTAAAATCTATCTTAATTCGGTAGGCAATAACTGCACGCTTCTTCTCAACATTCCGCCAAATGCACAGGGTGAAATACATAAAAAAGATGTTAAAAACCTTGAAAAACTTGGTAAAATGATAAATAATATTACTCAAAATCCTATTGTTTATCAGGAACTCGGTGAACTTACCAAGGATAATGGATTTATTGATTTTACATTCAACGATGTTCGCAAGGTTAATTATGTTGTGTTGCAGGAAGATATTGCAAACAGCCAGCGTGTTGAACTTTTTGACCTTTATATTCAAAAAGCAAACGGTAAGTTCAAGCGTGTTTATAAAGGTACTGTTATCGGCGCTAAAAAAATTGTTAATCTTAAAGGCAAAAAGGCAAAGGGTATTCGCTTTGTAATTCGCCAAAGCCGTTCAACACCTATTATTAAATCAGTTGGCATTTACGAATAATTGTACACCTGTATAATTTTGTATAAGCTAAAATTGTAAAGTTTAGAATTAGTTTAGCCTCTTTTATTTTTTTGCGTGATATAATTAAAGCGTGATAAATAAGGGAGGCTTATTTTATGACTAATAAAGTTGAAAATGAAGAAAAAGTTGTTGAAAAAAACAAGTTTGCAAAAGACTTGTGTTTTGACAAGATTGTTTGGATTTTTATGATTAGTTGTATAGTGGGCTTTCTTGTTGAAACACTGTGGTGTTTAATTAAGCACGGATATATCGAATCGCGCCAATCTCTTGTGTGGGGGCCGTTTTCGGTTGCCTACGGTATGGGTGCAGTTGTGTTAACTCTTGCACTTTATAAGGTTAAGGATGCACCTGTTTGGAAAGTGTTTGGTGTATCATTTATCGTAGGTACAATAACGGAATATATCTGCTCACTCGGGCAGCAAATTGTGTTTGGCTCTGTTGCGTGGGATTACAGCAAAATGCCGCTTAATATTAACGGGCGTGTTTGCTTCTTGTATTCTTGCTTTTGGGGGCTTTTGGGAATACTTTGGATTAAGGCAATTTATCCTATAATGTCAAAGGTTATTGAAAAAATTCCGGTTAAGCTCGGCACAATTATAATGTGGGCATTTATTGTATTTTTTGTATTTGATTCATTTGTTTCCGCTACTGCGGGGCTTCGTATGGATAAGCGTGATGCCGGCCAAGCACCTAATAATGTTTATGAGCAGTTTCTTGATAATCATTTTCCTGATGAAAGAATGAATGAGATATACGCAAATTCCCAAAAAGTAACTAAATAAGAACGCAACGTTGCCGTGTCGGCACACCGCAATAAAAAAGCAGTTCAAAAATCGAGTTGCCTTTTATTACATTTACAAATATTGACAAATACTGCACTGCAAGATATAATAAAACAAATCTGATATACATAGGTTTTTATATTTGTTTTGAATATAAAATTAAAAGGGAATCCGGTGCGAATCCGGAGCAGTCCGAACCTCTACCGTATTTGCTGACGAGAAATATTCGCTAAAGGCGGCCATTGCTCTTTTGAGTGAGAAGGTTTATTTTAAGGTTGAAGCATTAGTCGGGAGACCTGCCGTGTATATGGTTTTTGCAGTGCTTTAGGTTGGAAGTCGGCAGTATTTAACATATGGGATAACTGTGCCCATATGCTTTTTGCGATACAATTTTTATGCACTGTTTTAAACGGTGCATTTTTTTATGCTCTAAATTGAAAGGAGAAAAGATGAAAAAATCAATTACAAAGGCTTTGGCAGTTTTTATGTCGCTTATGCTTGTACTTATGAGCGCACTTCCTGCTATGGCTGAAAATTCAAGCGAGGTTGAGGCGTACCTTAACAGTACATACGCAAAGGCAATCGACCCGTACGGCAACCTTAAAAAGGATGATGAGGGCAGATATATTATCCCTCTTTCCAAAACAAGTGTTTCTCTTAGAAAGGACACGTCATCAAAGCTTTATACTTCCTCTTGGAGTTCAAGCGACGATACTTATGCAAAGGTGACAAACAGCAGCTATTCCGCTTCTGCAAAAATTACTCATCCGTCATATAATGAAGGTGCTAAGGTTGTTACTCTTACTCTTAAAATATTAGATAAAACCGACGGCAAAACTGTTTTAGGAACAAGAGATTATGTTCTTTATATTGAAACAAAACTTGCTACTTATTCTCTTGACGTAACTGCTAAGAATGAAAAAGGCGAGATTATTGACGACGCAAAAGTCAGTGTTTTTGACAGTCGTAATATTGAACAAAATCCGTCGTCACTCAACGCTAATACCGAATACACTCTTACCGTTTCGGCTTTGGGATATGTTCGTGACATAAGAAAAATCACTTTAACTCAAAATACTAAACTTGATGTTATATTAAAAGAGGGCGCAACAGTTGATTTTACCGTTAAACTTGCAACGGGAGCTAAAACGGATAACGCTACCTTAAAAGTAACGTCAGCAAACGGCAGTCAAACATATTCTCCGATAGAGGACGAATACGGCTATGAAACCTCACAGTTTGAGCTTACCCCCGGCGAATATAAATACTATGCAACTTATCAAAGCGGCAGTCAAACGGCAGCGGGTACATTTAATGTCGCAGAGGGTACAAAGTCACTTAATATAACGGTAAATCTTAAATATACCGAATATAAGGTTAAATTTGACGTTACACCAGAAAATGCAAAAATCACACTTAAAAAGAACGGCTCAAGCGGCGCTTACGGCGACGAAATTTTGCCTGATGAAAACGGATATTATACGATTGTTTACGGTCAATACCGTTATACCGTTGAAGCAGAGGGATTTATTACTGTAAGTAAAACGTTTAATGCTACCGATACATCTCTTAAAAATAATAACTATGTAATTACCGTTAAACTTGACTCGCTTTATGATTCACTTCTTAATAAAGCAGACGATTATCTTTTTGCTCAGTCGGGCGACGGAATGATGATGACTGAATTTTCAGGCGTTCATACAGACGGCGATTTCGGTTACGTTTCTGATGTTGACTCCGATTATCAAGATACAAACGTTATTGAAACAGTTGAAGAAAAAATCAATTCAAATGTAAAATCCGATGAAAAAATCACGGTTAAATTAAACGCCGTTAAAAATATTGACGGTGACGATGATAATACAGTTATTTTCAAAAACGGCAATATCTATTATAAGGGCGTTGATTCTTCAAATTATGACGAAGATTTTTACGGCGCAGTTTACGACCTTTCACTTACTTTAACTTGCGGCGATAAGACTAAGGAAAGCGAGGTAAGAGTAGTAGTTCCTTATCATACGTATACAAGGCTTCAAAGACTTGACAGCGCTGCTCTTTATGCCGTAAACTTTGCAAATATTAAGGGCGAAAACAAGAGTGCAGCTGATGTTACCCGCAATCTTGATTTGATAAATACTGCAGATTCGGATGATTACAGCTATTATTCAATTTGCTCAAGCTGGGTATCCGATCACCCTGAAATTATTGATGCAAAAACAGGTAAAGTAACAAGACCTGAAAAGGATACTATGGTTAAACTTACGGTTAAAACATATTATTCAGCTTCGTTTGTTGAAGAAACAGATTTCTTCTTTGATCCGGGTCCTTTGGGCGATAATGCGGCTTACAGAAGTGTAAGAGTTATGGTTAAGGGTACAAAGCAGGACGAGGTTAAGGACAGCAAACCTGCAACAAAGCCGAGCGAACCTGCAACAACTCCTTCAACAACTCAGCCTACAACAAAACCGAGCACAACTAAGAACACTGAGACGGTTAAGCCTAAAAAGACGTCGATTAAAAAACTCAGTAAAGGCAAAAAGAAATTTACCGTTACTTGGGCAAAAGTAAGTGGCGTTAAGGGATACCAAATTCAGTATTCTTCCGATAAAAAATTTAAAAAGAACAATAAGAGCGTTACTGTTACTAAGCAAAAGAAAACAAAGGCTACCGTTAAAAAACTTAAGTCTAAGAAAAAGTATTACGTTCGTGTTCGCACATACAAAACGGTAAACGGTAAAAAGATATATTCATCTTGGTCAAAGGTAAAAAGCGTAAAAACCAAGTAAGATTTATTTGTGTTTAACGACGCAATAAAAAAGACAGCCTGATTTTTTAGGCTGTCTTTTGTTATATTCTTTTCTATTTAACTTCAAGATAAAATTCCACACCGGCAAGCGTTTTTGATTAACTTTCTCTCAATGCCTTGTTAATCGCATTTAAAACTTTCTTTTTATCCGCTGACCAAAGCGGTGCAATCAAATCTTTTTTTGCTCCGTCGCCGGTAAGGCGGTGAATTACAATATTTTTCGGTATAATTGCAACACATTTTGCAATCAGCTCAACATATTCATCAAATTCAAGGGTTTTAAATAATCCTTTTTCGTAGTCTTTTGCAAGGTCTGTTCCTGCTATTATGTGCAAAAGCTGGAGTTTAATTCCGTCTATTTGGCTTTGGCAAACATATTTTACGCTTTCAAGCATATCTTCTTCACTCTCATTCGGCAAGCCTAATATTATATGCACCACGATATTTACGCCAATGTTTTTTAGTTTTTTAACAGCTTCGTTATATACTTCTAAACTGTAACCTCGCCTTATATACTTTGCACTATCGTTATGTATTGTTTGCAACCCAAGTTCCACAAAAACAGGTTTGATTTTATTCATTTCATCAAGAAGTTTTATTACATCATCACCCAAGCAATCGGGTCTTGTGGCAATTGACAGTGCAACAATGTCAGGGTGATTTATTGCTTCACTGTATTTTGCTCTTAGTATTTCAACCGGTGCATAAGTGTTGGTAAAAGCCTGAAAATATGCAATATATTTCCCGCTTTTGATTTTCTTTTCCACTATTTTTTTGCCGCTTTCAATTTGCTCGGTAATGCTTAGATTTCGGTTTTGTGCAAAATCACCACTTCCGCCTTTTGAACAAAAAATGCAACCTCTTGTATCTATTTTTCCGTCACGGTTCGGGCAGGTGAATCCGCCGTCCAAACTGATTTTGTAAACCTTTTGCCCAAATTTATCTTTCAAATATTTGTTAAAACTTAAATATTCCATATTTATCCCTCATATTATAGTAAATAAAGTATACCATAAAATATATCTAATTAAAATAAAAATTCATATTGTTATTGACTTGGTATCGCCTTTAGTTTAAAATTGATTTGATAATAATTAGTAAAGGAAGAACGAAATGAGAGTTTTTTTAAGCTGCCTTGTTTGCAGAATGGTAACTTTTGTTTTGCATAAGCTTGGCAGGGGTGCTACATCTATGCCGGGTAAGGTTGCACTTAAAGTTAAAAGAAATGTTTTAAAAGATCTATCAAAAAATACCAAGGTTATAGTTGTAACCGGTACTAATGGTAAAACCACCTCTTGCCGTATACTTGAAGAAGGTCTGAAAAAAGCAGGCAAATCATATTTTATCAATAAATCCGGCGCAAATCTTATTACGGGCGTAACTGCTTCATTTATAATGAATTCAACCGTTACAGGTAAGTGCAAAAAAGATTATGCCATTATTGAATGTGACGAAAACGCTTTTAAAGAAGTTTCAAGATATATTCATTGCGATGTTATTCTTGTAACTAATGTTTTCCGTGACCAGCTTGACCGTTACGGTGAAGTTACGCATACACTTAACGCTATTAAAGAATCGGTTAAAAACTTGCCTAATGCAATTGTTTGCCTTGATGCCGATTGCTCGTTGACTTACTCAATGTCAAAAGAAATTCCTAATAAAATCATCACTTTCGGTGTTAATGTTCCTTTTGATAAAAATGCAAAAGCACCTGAAATAAGCGACGCTAAATATTGCATTTTTTGTAAGCACGAATATGATTATACTTACCATACCTATGGTCATCTCGGCGGTTTTGTATGCAGCAATTGCGGATATAAAAGGCCGCAACCTGATTTTGCGGTTGAAAGTGTAGAAGAAATGAAAAACGACCATTCCGTTGTTGTTGCAAATCTCAACGGTGACAGAAATATAATCAAGGTTAATATCGGCGGTGCGTATAATATTTATAACGCTATCGGCTGTGCGGCTGCACTTACTGCACTTGGTATTGAGCAAAAAATTATTATTGACGCTATTGAAAACTTTAACGGTGCATTCGGCAGAATGGAACATTTTAAATCCGGAAATAACACGGTTAATCTTATTCTTGTTAAAAATCCGGCAGGCTTCAGCCAAACAATGAATTTTCTAAAAAGTATTGATGATGATTTTACATTGATTCTTTCGCTTAATGATAATGCTGCCGACGGCAGAGATATAAGCTGGATTTGGGATGTTGATTTTTCAGGCATTTTTGATAAGCCTAATGTTAAAGAGCTTTATGTAACCGGTAAGCGTTGCTACGATATGGCAGTTCGTGTTAAATACGAAGGCGTAGGAAATCGCGAAATTAAGATTATTGAAAATGAAGATTATAATAAACTCGTTGATGTTGCAACAAGTCAGGGCAGGGATGTTTATATAGTTCCTACTTATACTTCTATGATGACTATGCGCCCTGTAATCGCTAAAAGACTTGGAGGTAAAGACTTTTGGGAATGATGATTAAAATAGCACACCTTTATCCTGATATGCTTAATCTCTACGGTGATAGAGGTAATATAATCGCTTTGACTAAAAGAATGGAACTTCGCGGTATTTCCACCCAAGTGGATAAAATCACCATGGGTAAATCTTTTAATGCCGATGATTATGATATCCTTTTTATCGGCGGCGGTCAGGATTTTGAGCAGGATGTTTTGCTTGAAGATTTGAAAAAAGGTAAAGATAAAGAAATTAAGCGCGCAATTGAAACGGGTAAGGTTATGCTCGCTATTTGCGGCGGTTACCAAATGCTTGGCAAGTATTATAAAACTCATGACGGTAAAATGCTTGAATATATCGGCGCAATTGATTTTTATACCGAGGGTAAGGATGATAGAATGATTGGCAACTTCGCCTACAAAACCAAAGAGGGTATTGAAGTAGTCGGATTTGAAAATCACAGCGGAAGAACTTATCTCGGCCAGGGTGTTGAACCGCTTGGTAAAATGATTAAAGGCTACGGCAATAACGGCGAGGACGGCACAGAAGGTGTAAGGTATAAAAATACTTTCGGCACATATTCTCACGGTCCTGTTTTGCCTAAAAATCCGCAGCTTGCCGATTTGCTTATTTCTTTGGCAGTGAAAAATAAGTACGGCTCTTGTACACTTGAGCCGCTTGATGATGAACTTGAAGATAAGGCAAGAGCGCAGGTTATGAAGCTATATATATAATAGGAGAAAAATATGAAGCTTTATATTAAGCAAAAGGTGTTTTCAATCGGCGCTAAGTTTTCAGTTAAAGACGAGGCGGGCAATGACAGATATTTTGTTGAGGGGGAAATTTTAACTCTCGGCAGGAAGTTGCATATATATGATATAAATAATAACGAGGTCGCCTTTGTCCGCCAAAAGCTTTTGACCTTTATGCCTAAGTTTACCGTTGAGGTCGGTGGCGAGGAGATTGCAGAAATAGTTAGGCAGCTTACTCTTTTTAAACCTAAGTATTATGTTGACGGCTTGGGCTGGGACGTTGACGGCGAGCTGTTTGCCCACGATTATGTTATCACTTCGGGCAATGAGGAAATCGTTTCAATCCATAAGGCTTGGATGAGCTGGGGCGATACTTATGAGCTTGATATTGCAGATAATACTGACGAAATAACCGCTCTTGCAGTCGTTCTTGCGATTGATACTGTACTTGACAGTGCAAACAATAATGGCTAATATTTATAAAAATCAAGGCACTATGATTTGCGTCATAGTGCCTTTGCTTATTTTCTGCCTAATATATAATCGGTTGTAACATTATAATAATCGGCTAATTTAATTAAAATCGCTGTCGGTATATCTCTTTGCCCCAACTCGTAATTTGAATAAACCTGTTGAGAACAATTGAGTATTTTTGCTAACTGCTTTTGCGTTAAGTCGTGGTCCTCTCTTAAATCACGTATTCGTTTATACATAATATCACCGCTGTTATTATACATTACTGCATATTGTTGTATTGACAAATACCGCAAATTGCAGTAAAATATATTCAAATCTAATTTAAAGGAGATATTTCAATGAAAAAACTTTTATCAATTATAATGTCAACATCAATTATTATTTGCTCACTTTTTTGTTTTAATTCAACAGCTCTTGCAGGTGGTTGGGTAAATTCGGCACAAGAGGTTGAGTTTGATACAATTTACACCGAAGGATGGAATGCAGATGATCCGACAACAAAACCGGGGAGTGGATATAAGTATGCAACATTTAATTGTGATGCCTTTAAATTTGTTGTGCCTCAAAAGGGGAATATAAATGTTAATATAAAGACTGCTTTTTGGGAGTATTTTACTAATAGCGCATATGTTTACTCAATTAATGATACGTCTAAACCGATAAGCAAAGTACCACTTTCACGCAATGAAGATTCAGGATTGGGCATTTATTATTATAAATGTGATATTCAACTTAACTCAGGAACGTATTTTTTTGTTATGGAATATTCTTTTACAAATAATGAACATGTTTTAAGTGGAAAAACATACGATTTAATACTATCTTATAAACCTACATTTCCGAATACTTCAATTAAAAAACTTGCTCCTAAGAAAAAATCATTTAAAATTAATTTCAAAAAATGCTCAAATGTATCTGGCTATCAGGTGAAATACAGCACTAAGAAAAATATGAGTTCTTCAAAAACGGCCAAGGCTTCTTCATCGTCTTCATCTAAAACAGTTAAATCGCTTAAATCAAAAAAGAAATATTATGTTAAAGTGAGAACATATAAAACTGTAAAAATTAACGGAAAAAATAAAACCTACTATGGAAAATGGTCAAAGGTTAAGAGCGTTAAAACCAAATAATATTGAAAAAAGGCTTGATTTTTCAAGCCTTTTTTGTTATAATACTTCAGCATTCGTAGAAATACAAGCGAATACGCACACACACGGGTTAAGCCTTAGGTGATTTTAATGGGCTTTTGCCATACTCGGTGTGGAGGAATTAACCTTAAAGGAGGAAATAATAATGGCAAATGTAGTTTCAATGAAACAGCTTTTAGAAGCAGGTGTTCACTTCGGACACCAAACAAGAAGATGGAACCCTAAAATGGCTGAATACATCTTCACAGAGCGTAACGGTATTTACATCATCGACCTTCAGAAAACAGTTAAGAAGCTTGATGAAGCATATATGTTCGTTCGTGATCTTGCAGCAGACGGCGGTTCAATCATTTTCGTAGGTACAAAGAAGCAGGCACAGGATTCAGTTAAGGAAGAAGCAGAGCGTTGCGCAATGCCATATGTTAATGCAAGATGGCTTGGCGGTATGCTTACAAACTTCAAAACTATCCGTGGCAGAGTTGCTCGTCTTGCACAGCTTAAGGCTATGAGAGAAGACGGAACATTTGACCTTCTTCCAAAGAAAGAAGTAGTTGGCCTTGAACTCGAAATTGAAAAGCTTGAAAAGTACCTTGGCGGTATCACAGAAATGAAGAAGATTCCTAATGCAATGTTCATCGTTGACCCACGCAAAGAAAGAATCGCTGTATCAGAAGCAATTAAGCTTGGTCTTCCAATCGTAGCTATTGTTGATACAAACTGTGACCCTGATGAAATTGACTATGTTATCCCTGGTAACGATGACGCTATCCGTGCAGTAAAGCTTATTGCCGGCGCTATTGCTAATGCTGTTATCGAAGGCAGAGACGGTAATGACACAGCAGCAGAAGAAAATGCTGAAGAAGCAAGTGAAGAGGCTGCTGAATAATTTAATATAATTATAACTATTTTATAGGAGGATAATATAATGGCATTTACAGCTCAAGATGTTAAGGCTCTTCGTGAGAAGACCGGCGTTGGTATGATGGAATGTAAGAAGGCTCTTGTTGAAGCTGACGGCGATATGGATAAGGCAGTTGACTTTCTTCGTGAAAGAGGACTTGCTGCTGCACAAAAGAAAGCAACAAGAATTGCTGCTGAAGGTGTAGTTCTTCCATATTATGATGCACAGGCTAAAAAGGGTGTTGTAGTAGAAGTTAACTCTGAAACTGACTTCGTTGCTAAAAACGAGAAATTTATGAACTTCGTAGAAGGTGTTGCAAAGACTATCCTTGCAACAAATCCTGCTGATGTTGAAGCTCTTAAGGAAGAAAAGTTTGACGGTACAGACAGAACTGTTACCGAAACTCTTAATGACCTTGTTCTTTCAATCGGTGAAAATATGAAAGTTCGTCGTTTTGAAAGAATGGACGGTGTTGTTTCAACATATATTCACGGCGGCGGATCAGTAGGCGTTATGGTTGGCTTTGATGTTTCTGATGAATCAAAGGCATCTGCTCCTGAATTTGATGCTATGGGTAAGAATGTTGCTATGCAAATCGCAGCTATGAGCCCTGCATATCTTGATGAAGCTTCAGTTCCTGCTGAAGTTGTTGAACACGAAAAATCAATCCTTGCAGCTCAGATGAAAGAAGATCCTAAAATGGCTTCTAAGCCTGAAGCAGTTCTTGCTAAAATTGCTGCCGGTAAGATGGGCAAGTATTATAAAGAAAACTGCCTTGTTGACCAGGAATTCGTAAGAAGCGATTTATTCCAAGGCTCAGTTAAGGGATATGTTGATTCAGTTGCCAAGGAACTCGGCACTGAAATCAAGCTTAACGGTTTCATCAGAATGATGAAGGGCGACGGTCTCGAAAAGAGAGAAGAAAACTTCGCAGAAGAAATCGCAAAGCAAATCAATGGCTAAGACTTCTGCAAAAATTTCAAAAAAATTTGATTTAAACGGCTTAAAACCAACGGTTTTAGGCCGTTTTTACATGTCAAATAGAAATGAGGCAAAATTTGCCCAATTATCATAATTGATCATAACTTTTCGTATCGTTTTGAGGCGAAATTTGGGCAGAAACTGAGGCAAATCTGAAGTAAAGAATCTTCTGCTAAGTTGCCTCAAAAATAACATATATCAAATATTCTAAATTATTAGGTGTGTAATTATAGAAATATAACTACACACCTTATTTTTTTATCCAAAAACAGAAAGGGGATAGTATATGTCAAAATGCAAAACGATTGCAATATGTAATCAAAAAGGTGGAGTAGGTAAAACTACCACAACAGTTAATCTCGGTATTGGATTAGCAATGCAGGGTAAAAAGGTATTGCTTGTTGATGCTGATCCGCAAGGTGATTTAACTGTAAGTCTTGGTTGGAAAGATAATGACAATTTGTCAAATACTCTTTCTAACAAGATTTTAGAGTATATACAGGACAACAACAATACACCTGATGATGTCATTTTACATCATGATGAAGGTGTCGATTTGATTCCCGCTAATGTTGAATTATCTGCACTTGAGTTAAGCCTTGTTAATGCTATGAGCAGAGAGGTGGCAATGAAAGGATATTTGAAATCAGTTAAAGATAATTATGACTATATCCTTATAGATTGTATGCCGTCATTAAGTATGGTAACAATCAATGCCCTTGTTGCAGCCGACAGCGTAATTATTCCTGTTCAGGCTCAATATCTGTCTGCTAAAGGTATGACACAGCTTATTCAGACAATTCACAAGGTTAAAAGACAAATCAATCCACAATTAAAAATCGATGGCGTTCTCTTAACTCTTGTTGACGGAAGAACGAATTTTGCTAAAAGCACAAAAGATGCCATAACAGAAAGTTATGGTAAAGTAATAAAAATATTTAATACTAATATTCCTATGGCTGTAAAGGCTGCTGAAACAAGTTCAAAGGGTAAAAGTATTTATACTTACGCTCCGAACAGTACGGCAGCACAGGCATATAAAAACTTGACAAAGGAGGTGCTTGATATTGAGCAAAGACAGAACAACCGACTTTACTTTGCCCAAGCTCGATGATTTGTTTTCATCACAGGAAGAACGAGAAAATGGAAAAATGCCTAATATAAAAGATATTCCATTGTCATTGCTTGATGAGTTTCCCAATCATCCGTTTAAGGTAAGAGATGATGAAGATATGCTAAAACTCATTGAAAGCGTATCAGAGCGTGGTGTTCTTGTTCCTGCAATAGTCAGATCAAAAGCAGACGGCAGATATGAACTCATATCAGGTCACAGGCGAAAGCGAGCAAGTGAATATGCAGGCAAAAATAATATGCGTTGCATTGTTTCAGATTTAGATGATGACGCAGCTACCATTATTATGGTAGACAGTAATATTCAAAGAGAGCATATTTTGCCAAGTGAAAAAGCATTTGCATACAAAATGCGTCTTGATGCAATGAAACATCAAGGAAAACGTAATGATTTAACTTCTCGCCAAGTTGGCGAGAAGTTATTATCAATAGAACAACTTGCAGAAAATAGTGACGATAGTGCAAGACAAATACAACGATATATCCGTTTAACCTATCTTGTTGATGAACTGCTCGAAATGGTAGATGAAAATAAAATCAAAATGTCACCTGCCGTTGAGATTTCATATCTTGATGAAGATTGTCAGCGTGATTTGGTAGATGCCATTGATGATGAACTTTGCACACCGTCACACGCACAGGCAATCCGAATGCATAAAGATTTTAATGAGGGTACGCTCACAAGAGAGAAAATCTATTCGGTTATGAAAGAAGAAAAAGGAAATCAAAAGCCTAAAATCTCAATTCAAGTCGAAAAGATAAATAAATATCTGCCTAAAAATGTAAAAAAGGAGCAGACAGAGGAATTTATCTGCAAGGCTTTGGAGCATTACAGTAAATATCTGCAAAAGAAAAGGGATAGAGAGTGCAGGTAGTGTAATTGTAAATTTTCAATTTCCCTTCCCCACACCCTAACCCTTATAACAATACTTACCGAAATAAGAATAAACATCTCATTAAGAGAGTTTATATATAACAATACAAAACTAAAAGGAATGATGCTTATGATTTAAGATATAAATTGCATAATTGTCTGATAGTTGAATTTGCAGTAATATTAGTGCAAAGGAGAGCGATGATTATGAAAAAATGTAGTTTAATTGCAATTCTGCTGATTGCGATAATGATGATTGTAGGTTGCAGCCATAATGCAGAGGTCAGCAAAAATGCTGATGAAAGTCAAAATGTTTCTTTTTCGGCAAGTAAAACCGAAAATCACGATAGTAAAATTGTTACAGAAACTGAAAGCAGTACAGAGATTTCAACAACAAAAATGCCTGATGAACAAAAATCAGCAGATCAGACTACAACGAAAAAATTTACTACAACGCAGAAACAGACCACTACCAAAAGGCAAACAACAACAAAGAAAGTTACCACTATTCAAAAACCAACCACCCATAAGGTTACTACAACAAAGAAGCCGACAACCACGAATGGTGCTCCAACAAAGCATGCTCACACTATGCCCTGCGGCAATGTCGGTAAGTGGTATTCAAGTAAAGACGCCTTTATGTCGGACTATTACGCAGAAGCAGACTACTGGAATAATAAACTTGATAATGACGAAATATCATACGAAGAATATATTTCAAAAGTTCCGAGAGGATATGAGGTATGGCAATGCAGTTGTGGTAAATGGACAGGAAACTATAAATACAAATAAACAAATAACTTCTAACGGAGATTGATTAAAAAATCAGTCTCCGTTTTATTTTGAGATTGAAAGGAAATGACTATGATTAGTAAAATCAAAAACTTTTCATTTGGGAAAAGGCTCACATCAATGCTGTTAGCACTTCTTGTCGTGCTTACAGTGTTTCCAATTCACGCATTTGCCGAAGATACAAATCTCGGCAAGGTAAGCGGTGCAAGCAAAATTGATGTAACGGCAGAAATGAATTACGGACACGAAATTCATTGGGGTACGGTTGGTGGCAAGAATTATCCTTTATTCTGTATTGAGTATGGCGCCACATCACCCGACTCCTCATATCTTGCAGGAAAAAAAGCAATGGCAAGTAACAATGCTTTGGAAGCAGCAAGATGGATTTTTGCAGGCTATTATATGGAACACGGCAATGCAATCAGCAAAAAGGATATGGCAATGTGTCAGAAAAAGGTTTGGTCGATTATGGGTGACTCAACCTCTTGGAATTTTAGTGATTCAGATTACAAGGAATGGTGTGATAACGCAAAGGCTAATATGAAAAAGCTGAACACTTATCCCTCTTTTGACGGAAAAAATATAGGCAATCTTGTTGCAGGAGCTTCAAAAACAGTTACTGACACAAACAAAGTGTTATGTGACTATCCGGCTTTTACCTATACAAAAAACAAGGTAACAGTTAAGCACGAGAAAGATAAAAATACTTTAACTATTAGCGTTGACAAGGATTGTACTGCAACATCTTTTGCTCTTCCTGCAACAAAGTATTTTAAAGAATACACGGGTGACGATGATGGGCTTCTGTTATATTATCCCTATGGCAGTAAATCATATCAGAAATTGATTTATTCCGCATATTACGATCCTATTGATGTTTCGTTTAATGCTGATATAACACCGCTTGGAAATCTTAAACTTATAAAAACATCAGAAGATAAGATTGTCAGCGGAATAAAATTCAATGTTTCGGGCAATGGAATAAACAGGATTGTTACTACCGACAGCAAGGGAGAATTCCAGATTGACGATTTAGTTCCCGGTAAATATACGGTTACAGAGGAAAGCATAGATAAATATGTTCCTGCAAAATCACAGACAGTAACGGTTGAGGGCAATAAAACTGCTACTGTATCATTCAGCAATGTTTTGAAACGCTCTGACATCAAGGTTATCAAGTCTTGTGAAGATAATTTTACGGAAGGACACAAATTCCACCTTTATGGCACATCGCTTTCAGGCATCAAGGTTGATGAATATACCACAACAGATAAAAATGGTGTAGCAACATTCAAGGATATTCTTATCGGCACAGGATATACACTTGAAGAAGTTGATACTGCTGTTCGTTATGTAATACCTGACAATCAAACTGCTGTTGTTGAATGGAACAAGGTCAATGAATATCACTTTAATAACAAACTCAAAAAATTCAGAGTTAATGTAGTTAAATCGGATATTGAAAAAGGTCATGCACAGGGTGATGCAAAGCTCAGCGGTGCTAAGTATGGAATCTACAAAGGCAATCAGTTAATCGACACATATACAACAGATGATAATGCATCATTCACAACAAAATATTATGTTTGTGATACAGACTGGACGATTCGTGAACTTGAATCAAGCGAAGGTTATCTTGTTAATGATGAAGTTTATAAGGTCGGTGCTGATCCTAAATTGTACGAGATTGAGTACAACGAGTGTAAAAATGCAGTAACCGAGCAGGTAAAGAAAGGTAAAATTGCAATTATTAAGCATACGGACGATGGCAGCACACAGATTGAAACACCTGAAAAGGGTGCAGAATTTCAGGCTTATCTCAAATCGGCAGGCTCTTATGTTAATGCAGATCCTGATGAGCGTGACACAATCGTTTGCGATGAGGATGGCTTTGCTTCTACCAAGTTAATGCCATATGGTGTTTATACTGTCCATCAGACAAAAGGTTGGGAAGGTCGAGAGAAAATCAAGGACTTTGATGTGCTCATTGATACAGATATGAAAGAATACAAGTTCCTGATTAACAACTCTAATTTTGAAAGTTATCTCAAAGTGGTTAAACTTGACACCGAAACAGGAAAGCAAATTGCTTATGAGGGTGCAGGATTTGAAATCTACGACAGCAACAATCACAGAATTTCAATGCAATTCACTTATCCCGAAGTAACATCAATTCACACATTCTATACAAACAGCGAGGGATATTTGATTACACCCGAAAAACTGCCATATGGTGATTACACGCTTAAAGAGGTACAAGCACCATACGGATATGTGCTTGATTCCACACCTATTCCGTTCAGCATTACGCAGGAAAACAGTTCAACCGATACGGGCGTAACTGTTGTTAAGGTCAAGGCAAAGGATATGTCGCAGAAAGGTGTTATTGAAATTACCAAGACAGGCGAAATATTCAAGTCGGTAATTGAAAATGAGGGTATTTATACTCCGATTTATGAAAACAGTAACCTTGCAAATGCAGTATTTGAAATCTATGCTGCTGAAGATATAACTACTCTTGACGGAACAACAAGATATTATCAGGGTGAACTTGTTGATGAGATTACAACAGCAGAAAATGGTGTTGCAAAGTCAAAGGAACTTTATCTCGGCAAATATACTGTAATTGAGAAAACTGCACCAAATGGCTATGTTAATTCCAATGAACAGTACGATATAGAATTAACCTACGCAGGTCAGGATATCAAGGTCACATCAACAGCACTTTCCGTATTCAATGAAAGACAGAAAGTATCTGTTTCACTCTTAAAAGAGTTATCGCAGGATGAGAAATTTAAGCTCGGAATGAATAATGAAATCTTATCTGTTCAGTTTGGTATTTATGCTGATGAAGATATTACTGCTGCTGATGGTTCTGTTATTCCGAAAGATGCATTAATCGCTTATGGTAACTGTGATAAAAACGGAAAACTAACATTTAACTGCGACCTCCCTATCGGATTTAAGTGGTACGCAAAAGAAATTGCCACAGATAAACACTATATTTTGTCCGACACAAAATATGAATTTAATACCGAATATCAAGGTCAGGATATTAAAATTATCGACATCAAAGTTAATGACGATAAAGCTATCGAAAACAATCTCATTTATGGTTCTGTTAAAGGCTTGAAAATTGACAGAGAAACACAGGAAGTAATCAAGGGTGCAACCTTTGGTTTGTTTAAATCAGACACTACCGAGCTTACAGAAGAGAACGCAATCTTAACTGCCGTTACCGATGACAATGGTATCTTTACCTTTACTAATGTTCCTTATGGCGAGTATATCATCAAGGAGTTAAAACCGGCTGAAGGATATCTCGACAATGAGGATATTTTCAAGGTTACTATTAGTACACACGAACAGATGATTGAGCTTACACCTATAAACGATAAGATTCCTGAGCTTAAGACTACTGCAACGATAGACGGAAACAAGGAAGTTAACGCTACAGAAGTATTTACGCTTACCGATTCAGTTGAGTATAAGCATCTCGTTCCCGGCAAGGAATATGTACTTAAAGGTGTATTGATGAATAAAGCCACAGGCAAAACACTTGAAGTTGACGGAAATGAGATTACTTCCGAAGTTAAGTTTACGCCCGAACAGCCAAGCGGTACGGTCGATGTGCTTTTCACTTTTGACAGCAAATTCATTAAAACCGAAACACAAATTGTTGCCTTTGAGTATCTTTATAAAGACGGCAAGGAAATTGCAACACATACAGATATTGAAGATGAAGGACAAACAGTAACAGTTAAAATTCCATCAATCAAAACAACTGCTAAAATCAACGGCAAAAAGAAAGTTGTGGCTAAAGGTGATGTGACTATTACCGATACAGTATTATATGAAAACCTAACACCCGGCAAGGAATATGAAATCACAGGCGTTCTTATGGATAAATCCACAGGCAAACCGTTCAAAGTTAAAGGCAAAGAAATCACTTCAACAGTTAAGTTTGTACCCGATAAGGCAAACGGCAAAGTAGAAGTTACCTTTACTTTTGACGGTTCAGCAATTAAAAAGGATACCGAACTTGTGGTCTTTGAGACATTGTATCGTGACGGTGTTGAGTTAATTGCTCACGCTGACATTAATGATGACGGACAGACCGTAACGGTTAAAGTCCCTGAACTTGAAAATCCAAAGACAGGAGACGAAAGGAACAAAAAGGCATTAGCTTCTGTTATGAGCGTATCTGCACTTGGAGCAGTATCGCTTGCTTATTATCTTCTCAAAAAGAAAAAGAACAATAAGGAGGAAAAGTAATGGAGCCAAAGGCTATTATCGGCATTGTTATTGTTGTTGCAATTATTGTTGCAATTGTGATTATGCAGATAAAAAGAAAAAGTAAAGACTAAATTCGGTATTCAATGGGCAGTCAAGTTTTGGCTGCCCTGTTTTATAAAAAAGCAAATATAGTTAAATGAGTCTTAACTGAAAAGAGTGATTTTATATGAACGAAACCAAAAGAATCATTAATGATTACGAGATTATTCAGTCATTTTATGTTGGAGAAAAAGAGGTTGTTGTAGGCGAAAACAAAAATGCCGAATACAAATATATTTGCGGCTATTACGAAAGCAATGAAATCTTTGAAAGGATAAATGATTGCAGAGCAAGCAATGATTATCTTGATATTATGACCTTGTTCTGTGACAGAGCAAAAGAACAGGTAGAACTATGCAAACAAACACAAAAAACAAAAATCGGCATTTTAACACCTGATATGTATTCTCCTGTTGATATTTACGATGATTTAACAGGCAAAGTAGTTGTTGAAAAAATTGAACATCTACGCAGAGAGTATCAAAACGCAGAAAATCAACTTTTCTATGTAACAGGTGGTAACGGAGCAAAGCCTAACGCAAGAGGAACAAAGGTTTTCGGCTATTCTTTTGCAAGCAAAAAGCATTGCTATATCCGCCGCTATGATGTGGAAGGTGTTGTCGATAAAGCAACATTGCCCGAATGGGCAAAAACAGACCTTGCCGAAATTCAAAAACAGATTAAACGAGAAGAAAAGGAGGTTAGATAATGGATATTCGCACTAATGCAGGATACATCATTACCGATTGTGTCCATATCGGTGAAAACGAGTTTGTACTTGGCGTTCATTCAAAACACCCTGATATGTTCGTTACTTGGGAATACAGCAAGGAAAATGACAGTTATTTTTGGGGACACTATCACACCGACTTGCTTGCAGCTCAAAAGGATTTGAATAAAAGGTGTCAAGACGAAATAAAGCAATATGAACACTTTTATGGTCGTGATAAAAACAAAGAACGGGATATTGAAAGATGAAAGAAAATCAATATGACTGTTCAAAGTGCAATTACAGGGACAGGAGTATTAACTTCTGTGGCTTTTGCACTAAAAAACTTCTAAAAGAAATTAAGGAGGCAAAAGATGAGCGAGAAAAGAACAATTTTTCAGCAGAGAATGAGAGTACTGAATAAGCTCTATAACTACGGTTGCAAAACCGAAAAGGACTTGCAGAAACTTACCCTTGAAAATATCCTTGAAATTAACGGCATAACAATACCTGAAATGTCGGTTATAACCGAACTGCAAAAGCAGGTTAAGGCAGGTACTCTCTACTCTTATCTCGGAGGTGGAGAAAATGAGCAAAGCTATTGATGGTGTTACTAAAAATAGGAAGTGCGTACACTTGAATTTGAAAGATAGGTGGAGTTAAAATGACAAAAGACAGATATGTTCTTTGGACTGACATCAATCTCAATTTTGACGATTGGAAAGATGACTTGCTAAGCGAGTATCCTGAATTAAGTGAGAATGAGCTTATAGAAAAGATGTACGAAGTTAACGCCGATTATCTTGACGATGAAAGAGTTAATCTCAACAGGCAACTCTCACAGCCTATCCTTATAATCGGAGATTTGGGATTATGGAACGGTCGAGCAAACGGCTACAAAATGATTGACTCCGGCAATCTTAAAGATTGCTTATACACCAATAGCGATATGGCTGAATGGTATGTGGATAAAAGAGGAGATTTAAGATGTGATGCAGTACATCACGATGGCACTAATCACTATCTTTACCGTGTTTTCAAAGACGGTGTAAGTGAAACACAGATTGAAAATCTGCAAAACAAAATCTACTTTGGTAAGGCAACGAGAGCCGACATCACAAGAGTAACAAGACGGCTCGGTGATGAAATCAATAAGGTGTATAACATTGACTTGCCTTTTGCAAGAGAAAAGCAACCAAGAGAAATAGAGAGATAGGAGTTGATTAAATAATGCCTAATAAATTTGAGCTGATTACAAAGGCATACAGTGATGGATGTGCTGATGTAATTCGCTCCCCTCAAAATTGGTGTGAATTTCTTTCTTCTGCCTGCTATAATTACCGCTTGCGTTTTGATAAACAGCTCCTTATTTTCATTCAAAGACCTGACGCAACGGCAGTTCTTGAATTTGAAAAGTGGAACAAGAGGTTTAACCGTAAAATAAACCGAAACGCAAAAGGTATTGCAGTATTCGCAGATGTTGAAAGAACGAAAATAAAACACTACTTTGATATTTCCGATACTAACGAAAATGAATTATCCCGCCCTGTTCCTATATGGAAATATAAGGACGAGTATGAGAATGATGTTATCGAAACTTTTGAAAACACCTTCGGTGCTTTGAGCAATAAAAACGATATTGTTGATGCAGTAATGTCAGCCGCAGATAACGCAGTTGAGGACAATACCATTGACTATATCGCAGAGCTGCCGAGTATTAAGAATGACAGTTTTCTTGAAGAACTCGACGATGACAGTATTTCAACAATATATCGCAGAGCAATCAAAAACAGCGTTGCCTTTATGGTGCTTACAAGACTTGGAATAAATGCAAACGAGTATTTCAGCCGTGAAGATTTTGAGGGCGTAGTTAATTTCAATACTACCGAAACTCTTAATGCTCTCGGCTACGCTACAAGTGATATTACGGAAATTGCACTTAATGAAGTGTCAAAAACCGTACTGTCATTGGAAAAATCAAATCACATAATTGCAAAATCCGAAAAGGCGGAATATACTAAAGCCGAAAACAAAAATATTGAAAGGAGTGTTTCAAATGACACAAATCACTTACAGAAAACAGGGCGAAGTGCAGATACCGAACTTGGTACTTCCGGCACAGAAGAATTTGACATTGAGCAGATATGGTCAGTTGAGGAAAAAGTTTCTCAAGGAGGAGCATCGTCTGCTGTATTACAACCTGTTGACAACGGGCAAGCTCGACAGCCATCTGCAAGAGGTGGACGAGAGAGCGAAATCAATGGAAGAATCATTGATGAAGAAAATGTCAGCTCAGGAGGGCTTGACCGAGGAGCTGAAAGCAACCGACCAAATGACTTGGGTTCAGGGAATGAACAACCTGAAACAGAGGGTGCAGGAAATCGTGATGAAAGAGGTAATTTACGCTCTGTAACTGATGAATTGCCACCGTTTTTGGATGATGATTTGATTATGGGTGTGCTTGAAAATTCCGATGATGATTTAGTTCATAAAAAATCGTTCATTGTGGAAAAATTCAAGAAATTGAGCGTGAGCGAAAAAATACCATATACTCAAACTCTTTACGGTGGGCATTTTACGGAATACAACATCAACAATACAACAGTCGGCTTAAAAGCAGAAAAGGACGGACTTCTTATGTACGAGGGAACTTACAAATCTCGCACAAAGGAGTCCGGTTTTTCTTGGGGAGTTGTTGCAGAGCTTATCGGTCAGTTGATTGATAGCGGAAAATACCTGCCGAAAGAAAAAAAGGAACAGGAACAAGAACAATCTGCACAAATCGGTTTATTTGACTATGTTGCCGATATACCCGAAGAACAATATGTTGACGAAAGCAATCAGGTATCTTTATTTACTGACTTCGGTGTATCACAGCAGATTATTGATGAGGCTCTTTGTATCGGTGCCAATGATACCGACAGTACACTTGATATTGCTATGTTCTTTCGTCGTGACAGAGGTACAGAGTACAATACTGAATTTCTTAAAAAACACTATAAAACTAACGGCGCAGGCTTTTATTTCAATAACGAACAGGTATCAGTTTGGTATAACGAAAACGGCTTTAATGTCGCAAAAGGCACTACTGCTCAAAAGCCTTCTGCTACCCATTTAACTTGGGAACAGGTTGCAAAGCGTATTCGTGAACTGCTTGATATGGGCAGATATATTCCGCAGGAAAAGCTTGATATAATTGATGATAGAGAATTATCCATTGTATCCGACCGTATCATTTCTTTTGTTCGTGATATGGACGATGAAGAAAACTCTGAATATTTACCGAGAGGTAAAAGGATTGTTGACAATGTTCTCGGTTATCCTGATGAAGTTGCTGCTCTAAAAGAGTATTTGTCGGACGGTAATAATAGTGTTGCGTTATTTAGAGAATACTCAAAATTTGCAAAGGCTTATGAAAACGGAATGATTAATCTGTATAAATATAATTATGAATATTCCGTGCCTTATGTATATGAAATATTCAAGGGTATGCAAGTTGAGCCTACCAATTTCAAAACGGCTGATGATTTTAACCCTAACAGGCAATATTTTATCTCGAACGATGAAGTTGATAATTTCCTTCGCAGAGGAAAAAGTAGTGCCGAAAGCAGATTTAGGATATATACGGGCTTTGCTAATAGTAATGATAAATCGGAAAGGGTAAAATTCATCAAGGATTATTACGGCTTAAGCGGCTCTTATTCGGGCAATGACAATCTAGATAGCTCTCCAAAAGGTTTAACAATAAGTCACGGCAATATAATGGAGCCGTATGCAAAGGTAGTCTTAAAATGGAATCAGGTTGAAAAGCATATTGATGATATGATTAAAAACAACCGTTTCTTTTATGACAGCGACTTTGACGAATTGCAGAACATATACAAAAGAGATATATCATATTCAGTCGAGAGCTTTTTCAATGACCTGCCTGATGAATATGCTAAACCGTACCCAAAGGAAACCGAAACATACAATATAAGCTATGTAGTTCGTGACAAGCTCGATAATCCGCAGGAGCTTGACAACATTGAAAAAATGATGTCTGATGCAATGGCTTTGATGGGCGAGGATTACAACGGCTATAAGTATCGTAAACAGGAATATGATGATTTTGTAGCTTTCAAAAACGGTACTTATGCTCCGTATAGGGTGCCTGAAAAGGCAGAGCAAAAGCCACCGCATACATTTACAAGCAAATTCAGTAAGGCTGCCGAAAATAAAACTGTCTTACCTGAATGGCTTACCGAATACCGTGAAATCAAGGCAGAAAACCCACAGGCTATTGTTTTCTATCAGCAGGGCGATTTTTATGAAGCCTTTGAACAGGACGCAGTAAAATTCGCTAATGAGCTTGACCTCGTTCTAACAAGCCGACACATAAATGAAAATACAGGCAAACGCATTGCAATGTGCGGTTTTCCTAAACATTCGCTTGATAAGTATATGAAATATTTGGCGGATAAGGGATATAAAATTGCAGTATCTTCTCTTGGAAATGACGAAAGGAAAACAATTTGGTATGCTCCCGATTATTCCGAAGACGAAAATGAAAAAGAGGAGCAAAACATTAGTATAGAGCCTACATTTCAAGCACCGCCGAAAGCAAACGCATATACCTTTGATTTGCACCCTGAGATACCGATTGCCGACAGATACAATTATAACTTTGCCGAAAAAGAAATTGAAACAGTTGGTAAAAAAGAGCGTTTTCGTAGAAATATGGAGGCTATCCGAGTTCTTAAAGAGTGCGAATTTGACAATCGCTTTGCAACACCTGAAGAACAAGAAATTTTATCAGGCTATGTCGGTTGGGGCGGTATTTCAGAGGCATTTGACGAAAACAACGATGCGTGGGCAGACGAATTCCAGGAATTATATACTGCCCTTTCCCCTACCGAATATGAGGCAGCAAGAAGAAGTACGCTGACAGCCTTTTATACCCCACAGCCTGTTATATCTGCTATCTACAAAGCACTTGATAAATTAGGTTTTAAGCAAGGTAATATCTTGGAGCCTTGTTGTGCAATCGGTAATTTTATCGGTATGCTCCCTCAAAATATGCAGGACAGTAAAATATACGGTGTTGAAATTGACAATATCTCGGCAGGTATCGCACAACAGCTTTATCAAAAGTCATCTATTATGACGGCTCCCTTTGAAAAGGCTGAACTTCCCGACAGCTTCTTTGATGCAGTTGTGGGTAATGTGCCTTTCGGAGATTTTTCACTTGCCGATAAAAAGTACGATAAGTACCATTTCCTTATCCACGATTACTTCTTTGCCAAGTCCCTTGATAAGTTAAGACCGGGTGGAGTTATGTGTCTTGTAACTTCCAAAGGTACTATGGACAAAGAAAGCTCCGACGTGCGTAGATATATTGCACAGAGAGCAGAGCTTCTCGGTGCCATAAGACTTCCTGACAACACCTTTAAGGGTAACGCAGGTACAGAGGTAACATCGGATATTCTCATACTTCAAAAGCGTGACAGAGTGGTTGATATTGAGCCTGATTGGTTGTTCCTTGACGAAGATACTAACGGAATACGAATGAATAAGTATTTTGTTGAGCATCCCGATATGGTACTTGGCGAAATGGTTATGCAATCGGGAAGATTTAAGCCTGAAAGTGCTTGTAAAGCCTATGAGGACAGAACTCTTGAGGAACAGCTCGATATTGCCGTACAAAACATAAATGGCGAAATTACGGAATACACCATTGAAGATGTTGAAGAAAACGAGGTAAACTATATCCCTGCTGACCCGAATGTTTGCAATTATTCATTTGCTGTTGTGGACGGCAATATCTATTACCGAGAAAACTCTGTTATGCGAGAGGTAGAAACCTCCGAAACAGGTAAGAACAGAATTAAGAGTATGATTGAAATAAGGGACTGTGTTAAAAATCTTCTTGAAATGCAGACCAATGATTACCCTGACTATGATATTGAAAAAGAGCAACACAGACTTAACGAAATATATGATAAATTCGTTAAAAAGTACGGATATATCAACAGTAGAGGTAACTCAACCGCCTTTTCCGATGACAGCTCATATTTCCTTATCTGTTCTCTTGAAGTATTCAAGAATGACGAATTTGAACGCAAGGCGGATATATTCACAAAACGAACTATTCAACCGCATATTGCTAAAACTCACGCAGATACCTCCATTGAGGCTTACGGTATCTCAATAGGTGAAAAAGCAAAAATTGATATGCCCTTCATGTGTCAGCTCACAGGCAAAAGCGAGGAGGAGATATTCGCTGATTTGAACGGCGTAATTTTCCTTAATCCCGACTATGACGAAAACAACAAGGGTGTACCAAAATATTTACCTACCGATGAATACTTGTCGGGTAATGTTCGCAGAAAGTTCCGTCAGGCAAGAGAGATAGCCGAAAATGACGATAGATTTGCGGCTAATGTTGACGCACTCGAAAAGGTACAGCCTGTTGACTTAAAAGCAACCGAAATTGAAGTACATCTCGGTGTTACTTGGCTGCCTATTGAAATCATTAACAAGTTTATGTATGAAACCTTTAATACATCTTATTACGCAAGAGGAGCAATTAAAGTGCATTACAATGAGCTTGCTAATGTATGGAATATAGAACACAAGGCGGCTGACAACACAAATCTTACCGTCACTCAAAAATACGGCACAAGCAGAAAAAACGCTTTTCATATTCTTGAGGCAACGCTTAATCTTCGTAATGTTCGTGTCTTTGATTATGAGGAGGACGAGAACGGAAAAAGAGTTGCAATACTCAACAAAAAAGAAACTGCCATAGCACAATCTAAACAAGAGCTTATCAAGCAGGCTTTTAAAGATTGGATATGGAAAGACCTCGAACGGCGTGAATATCTCTGCAAGCTCTACAACGAAAAGTTTAACAGTATTCGTCCTCGTGAGTATGACGGAAGTCATATAGTTTTTGAGGGAATGAATCCGGAAATCACTTTAAGAAAGCATCAGCAGGACGCAGTTGCAAGAGGACTTTACGGAGGCAATACGCTCCTCGCTCATTGCGTAGGTGCAGGTAAAACATACACTATGGCTGCAACAGCTATGGAAAGTAAAAGACTTGGTTTATGCTCCAAGTCTTTATTTGTTGTACCTAATCATCTTGTATCACAATGGGCAAGCGAATTTTTAACTCTTTATCCTTCTGCAAAGATACTTGCCACAACTAAAAAGGACTTTGAAACAAAGAACAGAAAGAAGTTTTGCGGCAGGATTGCAACGGGAGATTATGACGCAATCATAATCGGTCATTCGCAGTTTGAAAAGATACCCGTGAGCATAGGCAGACAGATGTTTACTCTGCAAAAACAAATTGATGAAATTATTGAGGGTATTTCCGAATTAAAGGTAAGCAACGGCGAAAGGTTTTCCGTCAAGCAGTTGGAGGCTACGAAAACAAGGCTTGAGACTAAGCTTAAAAAGCTCAATGACCAAAGCGACAAGGACGATGTAGTAACCTTTGAAGAACTCGGTGTTGACCGCCTTTTCGTTGATGAGGCACACTACTACAAAAACCTTTTTGTGTATTCAAAAATGCGAAATGTAGGCGGTATATCACAGGTTGAGGCAAACAAGTCAAGTGATATGTTTATGAAGTGCCAATACCTTGACGAGCTTACAGACAGCAAGGGTATAACCTTTGCTACGGGTACACCGATAAGCAATTCAATGGTTGAGCTTTACACAATGCAACGATACTTGCAGTACGATTTATTGAGAGAGTACGGTTATATCAATTTTGACAGTTGGGCGGCTCAATACGGCGAAACAGTAACTACTATTGAGCTTACGCCGGAGGGGACGGGATACCGTTCAAAAGTCCGCTTTGCAAGGTTTAACAATCTGCCTGAGCTTATGTCAATGTTCAAGGAGTGTGCGGATATACAGACCTCGGATATGCTCAAACTTCCCGTACCGAATGTTGAGCATCACAACATTTCTGTTAAGCCATCAGAGTTCCAAGTCGAAATGGTTGAACAACTCGGAGAACGAGCCGAAAAGATAAGGGCAGGAGATGTTAAGCCGTATGTGGATAATATGCTAAATATCACTAATGACGGCAGAAAGCTCGCACTTGACCAAAGGCTTATTAACCCAACACTTCCCGACTTTGAGGGAAGTAAGATAAATGAATGTGTGAGAAATGTTTATAACATTTGGGCAGAAAATTCCGATAAAAAGTCAACTCAGCTTGTCTTTTGCGACCTTTCTACACCGACAACAAAAGGCTCGGTTGAGGTAACAGATACAGAGGTAACGGATAACGAGGATATTCCCGAAACATTCAAAAACATCTATGTTGATATTCGCAATAAGCTGATTGCAAAAGGTGTACCTGCTGAAGAAATAGCTTTCATTCACGAGGCTAACAACGATAAGCAAAAGGCAGATTTATTTGCCAAAGTTCGTGCAGGTAAAGTTCGTGTTTTGCTCGGCTCAACACAGAAAATGGGTGCAGGTACTAATGTTCAGGATAAGATAATTGCCTCACATGATATTGATTGCCCTTGGCGTCCTTCCGACCTTGAACAGAGGGCAGGAAGAACAGTTAGACAGGGTAATGAAAATGATACCGTTCATCTGTACCGATATGTAACCGAGAATACCTTTGACGCATATCTGTATCAGCTTGTTGAAACAAAGCAGAAATTTGTCGGTCAGGTTATGACAAGTAAAACCCCTGTTCGTTCAATTGAAGATGTGGACGAGGCGGCTCTTTCCTATGCCGAAATTAAGATGCTTGCAACAGGTAACCCGCACATTAAAGAAAGAATGGATTTGGATATGCAGGTGCAAAATCTGAAAATGCTCCAAAGCAATTACTACTCTGAAAGATTTGATCTTGAGGATAAGGTCACAAGAGAGTACCCGCAGGATATTGCAAGATACAATTCGCAGATAAAGGCTCTTAATGTTGATATTGAAACTGCAAGTAAAACGCTTAAAGCATCTGCCGATTATTTTAACGGTATGGATATTAACGGTGAGCATTACACCGAAAAGAAAGCCGCAGGCGAGGCAATTATCCGCATTATGAAGTCTTTTAAGAACTCAACGGAAACATTGTCTGTGGGCAGTTACAGAGGCTTTACGATGGAAATGTATATTTCAAGAGGTTTTCGTTTAGAGTATATTCTTGCCATTCGTGGAGCAATGACGCACACGATAAATCTCGGTACAGACACACTCGGTAACATAACCCGTATAGACAACTGTATTGACCATTTAGCAGACAATTTGGAAAAGGCTGAAAAGAACCTTGCCGAAACAGAAAAACAGCTTCAAATAGCCAAAGAAAGCCTCAAAGAGCCGTTCTCTCGTGAGGAGGAACTGCAAGAAAAACAGACTCATCTTAACGAACTCAACGCCCTGCTTAATGTTGATAAAAGGGACAATGAATTCTGTGATGAGGAGCCTGATGAGAGTGAGATAAAACAGTCTAAGCCTAAAAGAGAAATGGCTATGTGCAGATAAATATATTGTTAATTACAGTAGAAAAAGTTCAGATAATATGGTATTATATAGAAAAATATATTCTGTAAGGTAACATGAAATGAATTGCAAAATCAGTATAATGTATGATGGTTTCGATTTAGAAACAATTGAAGATCTTAATAAATTATCTAATGACTGTCAATTCCGTATAATAAATCAAAAGGGACTGTCAATTCCTCCAGATGTAATAACTATTATATTTGAATTATTAAAAAATATAGGTTACAGTACAGCTTATGATATGCTCAAATTATCATTAAATGCAATTGTTTCTAAGATTGGTTTTGCTAATACAACAGAAACAAGGATTATAGCTGTACTTGGAGATAAAAAGGCTGAATTTGTTGTTCCATTTAAATTGACTAAAAAGCAAAAAGACAAAATTATTGATGCTGTTGCTGAAAAATTATTAAGCATAGAGGAAAAATAATGAATGCAAAAGAACTTTTAACTGCTATTCAAATATCAGGTAAGAGCGTATCAGATAATAGAAGAGACTTGCAAACATATATAAATATTAAAAATAAACATGGAAATAAAGACACTTTTATAAATTATGATTATTTAATTCAAGAATTGCAAAAAACATCTGATAGAATGCCTACGAATTATCAAAATTCTCATTTTTATAATATTATTGTTGATTCCTTTAATATTCTTGATGAAACTATAAATAATGAAACAATTTCTTACAATGGTAAAAATATTGAAATTAAGCCTGTCCCTATGTATGGCACAGCTTCATTAAAAGGTTATAATGCTTTTATAAGAACAGATGATGAACCTGTAATAGTTTTTAATGATGATTTATTAATGCTTACAGATAAATTGATTGAGATATATACAAAAACACATTGGCTGGCAAGTAATGATTTGTTAAATGATAAATATCTTGACTTGCTTACAAGAAATTTTATAGATGTTATGTATTGTTTCTATTTTGAGTCTGATGCTTATAATGCTATACCTTTAGACTGGTGCGAAATTGAAAATTTTGATGATTTATTATCGATTGAAAAAATTTACAAAAATACATTTGAGTTTGAGAATTTATTTGTAAATAATAATTATTTATCTTTCTTTTCTCAATTTGAAGAATCAACATATTTATGGATTGCTGCTCATGAATATTCTCATTTAGTATTAGGGCATCTTAACAATGACAGGAACTTATCTAAAGGACTATTAAATGATAATATAGAAGTTGAAAAATACTCTTTTGAATGGCAGGAAGAATATGATGCTGATTTACTTGGAGCAATAATAACGATGGAAAGTAAATCATCTTTTTTTCTATCAACCAGTATATATTTTGCTATGAATTGTATCAAATTAGGCGATCTATATCATTCAGAATCAACAAGTAAAAATCATCCACCGATCAGTTTAAGAATAGAAAATGTGTTTGATTATTTTGATTCTAACTATAGATATTATATGGGTAACAATAAAAATATTGATGTTATATTGAATCCAATGGTAAAAAAATATATGAACTTTGTCAACAATATTCAGTCAAATAATTTGCATTTTTCAGAACTTTTTGAGATGCAAAGATATATTTATAAACAATATGAATTTGAATAATTAATATTTAAAGCCGGTTGGTTTTCATTTGAAAATCAATCGGTTTTTTCTATTTAAGGAGGTGTTTTGAATGACAAAAAATGAAATGTTAAATCAAAAAGTCTGTGATAAAATGCAAGCTGAACTCGACGAATTTATTGCCGAATTTAAAACAAAATCGTCATCAGAGATTATTGAATGTGCCTATGAACTTATATACAAAGAGGACATTTTACAGAGCTTTGATTTTGATATTCAGGGTAATAACCCACTAACAAATGAACAGGCAAAGGCGTTGCTTTCTCTTAAAAATCCTCTTGATTATCTCTATCAGGAATGGCTTGAATATGATGACTCTGTTCTCGATACCTTGCGATTAAGTAATGATTTTGCTATTGATAAGCAGATTGAATATCTTAAATTACGAGCCGAAAAAGAAAGAGAGTGCAGGTAGTTATGCCATATTACAGCAGAGAAATTATTGACAAAATAAGGGATTTAGACTTGCTGACCTATCTTGAAAATTATGAGCCTGATGAGCTTGTAAAACTTAACGAGCGAATGTACTCAACAAGAGAACACGACAGTTTGAAAATATCAAACGGTATGTGGTGTTGGTGGAGCAGAAGAATAGGTGGCAAGTCTGCTCTTGATTTTTTAATCAAGGTAAGAGGTATGAAATTTGTTGATGCAGTAAGTCTGTTGCTGAACAAAACTGCTATTCAACCGCCTATCTATTCAAAGCCTTTGGCTGTACCAAAAGCCAAGAAACTTATCTTGCCTGAAAAGGCAACAGATAATAGCCGTCTTGCTTTGTACTTGCAGAAGGACAGAGGAATTGATGAAGAAATAGTTGAATATTGCATCAAAAACAACCTGATATATGAGGGATTGTATAAGAGTGAAAAGACAGATAAAGTATTCCAAAATGCAATCTTTGTAGGCTATGATTCATCAGGGCAGGCTAAGTATGCTGCATACCGTAGCCTTAACAAAAACAGGTACATGGGTGATTGCTCCGGCAGTACAAAGGAGTATTCTTTTCGGCTCGGTGCAAACAAAAACAGTAACGAGCTGCACCTGTTTGAATGTGCAATAGACGCCTTATCATTTGCAACTTTGCTTAAAACGAAAGGTCATAATTGGCAGGAATACAACCTTATTTCTCTTTCAGGAGTGTACCAACCGAAAGAGCAAATTGAGGAAAGCACAGTACCTATTGCACTTGCAAATTATTTCAAAGAAAACCCAAATATAAACACATTAAAACTGCATTTGGATAACGATTATACAGGCAGAATGGCAACAAAAGCCCTGCAAGTTATCCTACCTAAAAATATAAAAGTCATTGATAAACCCGTTAAGTACGGCAAGGATGTCAATGACTTTTTGCTTATCAAAAAAGGCATCTTAATGCCTTTCAAATACGATTGGAGGAATGACAAAAATGTCAAAAAAGAAAGTTTATGCCCTGCTCGTTGAGCCTAATAACAAGCCGAAAATAACAAAGGTTAAGGAGGACGATAAGGTAATTAAAGAGATTGCAATTACCAATGAAAACCGCAAGCCAAAAGATGATATGGAACGGTAAAATTGCCGAGTAAAAATCCTTTTCGGGTGGTTAAAATGGCAAAGCTCAATACCGTTGCATTGTCTTAACCAGCAGACTGTTTGTAATTACATTCGTAATTTTAAACAGTAAATGCCGGTTAGGGATAAATCCCTAAAACCCTCTTCAAATGAGTATATAAAAAATAAGCCTACACAATAAAATGTAGGCTTATTAATGCAGATTATTAAACTTAATTCTTAATTTCTGTGGAGATATCCGGTTTGAGAATATTCATCCAATCTCTTCTTGCATAAAGGAAACGCTGAATAACTACGGTTTGAGTTTCTTTACGAACAACATAAAACAAAAGATAATTTTTAATTAGTATGAATCTAAAGCCTTCTCTTGAAAGAATTTCATCATCAACAACTGCATATCTTTCAGGCATATCGGTTAATGATTTAACGGTTTCTTCAACAAGGTCAATAAGATTAGATGCAGCCTGTTTGTTTTTTAGTTCGTTTGAAATATATGAAATTGCATTTTGTAAATCTTTTTGTGCAGGAGCAGTTACAATAATTTTATACATCAGGCATCCAATCCCTTTCTCAAATCACTTATGACATCATCAAAGGGTTTTGTGTTGCCTGCTTTTTCTGCCTGCAATCCTTCATTCAATAGATTGTACAATTCAAATTTACCACAGAGTTTTTCGTATGCTTCAATACTCAGAACTGCGAGATCGCCTTTGCCGTTCTTTGTTATGAATACAGGCTCTGCATATTCGTGGCAGAACTGCGAAATTTCATTGTAGCTGTTTCTTAAATCTGCGCTTGGTCTTATTGTTGGCATCAAACTCACCTCCATTATTATTATACTCAAATTATATCAAAATATCGATACGCCGTCAAGAACAATAATTAAAGAAAGGAAAATGTAAAATGAAAATATTGATTTTTATAATTGGCTTTATTATAGGTGGAATGGCAGGTATAGTTACTATGTGCCTTGTTCAAATCAACAGAGAAAGTGAGGCACAGCTTGAAAAAATTTCTCAACAGGAAAACAAAAAGAAGGAGGAAGAAAAATGCAAAGAAACATCATGAGACAATTTCGTTTTAACAAAGAGGAGAACGAAGTGTTAAGGGAAAAGGCAAAGAAATGTTGCATAACCGACTCTGCTCTTGTTCGTATGCTCGTTCTTGGTTTTATACCAAAGCCAAAGCCTGAAAAAGAATTCTATGATGCTTTGCGTTATCTTTCTTCAATGAGTAACAGTTTGCACCAAATCTCTGCAAAGGCAAATGCACTCAATTTTATTGATGTTCCTAAACTTGATAAGACGATTGAAAGTGTTGAAAAGCTCAAAGAAGATTTGTATGAGTGCTATATCAAACCCGACAGAGATGATGACAAGTGGCAGTAACGAAATTATGGAAGGTAACGAACAGACTTGACCGAGTTCTTGACTATGCCGAAGATGAAGAAAAAACACGCAAGCCTAAATATTCTGATACTCAGTGGCAGGCACTTAAAGATGTTTTGGAATATGCCAAAGACGAAGAAAAAACGGAACAGGAATTATTCGTAACAGGTATTAACTGTAATGCAAATAAAGCTCGTGAGCAGTTCGTTATGGTCAAAGAGCAGTATAACAAGACGGGTGGCATACAAGCCTATCACGGATATATCAGTTTTAAGAATACTGACGAACTATCTCCCGACCTTGCTCACCAAATCGGTATTGAATTTGCAAACAAGGTTTGGGGAGATAGATTTCAAATTGTTGTTACTACTCACTTGAACACAAAATGTTTGCATTGCCATTATGTCATTAACTCTGTTTCACTTGTTGACGGTAAAAGGTTAGCCAATAAGGAAAAGGCTTGGTTTTATTTCCATCATATAGCAGATGAAATTTGCAGAAAGTACGGATTGTTTGTTATTGAAAATCCCGACAGAAACAACGAGCCTGATTTTATCACTTTGCAAGATAAACAAAGTGTAAAAGAACAATCGGGTATTCCTACAAGAAGAAATCTTGTTCGCTCTGCCGTTGACGAGGCTGTTGAGCATAGCAGAACAATGGAGGAATTCAAAAGGTATCTTTCAAAAATGGGATATAAATACAGAATTAGTCCTACTCTCAAATATTGGTCTGTTACTGCTGACGGTTGGAAACAACCCGTTAGGTTATATAGGCTCGGAGAAAACTATACAAACATTAGAATACAGGAACGAGTTGCAGAAAACGCCTTGTATATGAGCTTGAACGCAAAGCCGTTTCAAAAGGCACATTATGTTCCTTACAAAGAATTTAATCCGCTTAAAGCAAAAGGCAGTCTATATAACCTATATCTCTATTACTGTTATCGGCTCGGAGCGTTTGATAAACCTAACGAAAAGCAAAAAACAAGAGAGTATAACAGACTTCATTATCTTCTCCGTGAGGATTTGATGAAGGTAGATAAATATTCACAGGAGGCAGAGCTGCTCGGAAAAAATCACATTGATACTTCCGAACAGCTTTTCTCATATAAAGAGTCTGTGGAAAAGGAAATTGAAAACTTAACAGATGAAAGAAAACACCTGAGAAACAAAATGCGTCATAAGGACATAAGTGATGTTGAGCTTTCACAGATTAAGAAAGAAATATCCGACATATCCGCAAGGCTCAAAAAACTACGCAACGAGCTTAATCTCTGCAACGATATTGCCAAGCGTTCCCACATTGTTGAGGATAAAGTTCAGCAGATTGAAAAAGATGAGAATAAGCAGGAGCGTAAATACAAATCAAAGGAGGAAAGACTTGATGAACAGTTCAGGTGATGCAGCCGAACAAGTTGTAAGGCTGTCCCTTGAAGGCTTTGAGGTTGTAGCCAAAGTATCCGGCGAGGCGGCAAAGAGTATTGCCGTACTTCTAATTTCTGCTCTCAAACAGGAACAGAAAACAAAGGGAAAGGCAAGGCTTACAAATATGATTAAGTCAGGCAAGGAACTCAAAGTTTACACGGTGCAACAAAAAGACCTCAAAGAGTTCACAAAACACGCAAAGAAATACGGTGTCTTATATACCGTGTTGCGTGACAAAAACAACAAGGACAAAAATGCTTTTGTTGATATTATCGCAAGAGCAGATGATGCGTCAAAAATTCAAAGAATTATTGACCGCTTTGACCTTGCTACTGTTGATAAGGGTACTATTGTATCTCAATCGGAAAAGGCTATTGAAGAACGCAAAAAGAAAGCAGAAGAAAAAATCGACAAATCGGAAAACAATGAGCTTTTTGACGAAATATTTGTCGAGGACAGTTCGAAAAAATCTGCTGATGAAAGCGAACATAAGCCTATCCAAAGAGAAAACCCTTTTACACCTCAGACGGAAAAAAGCCCTCCGTCCGAGAACGGCTCTATCGGGGAAAGTACATTATCTAACGAGGGTACTGTTGTAAAAGATATGAAACCGTCCGTAAGAGAGAAACTCAATGAGTACAGACGGCAGATTAAACAACAGAAAGAGCAGGATAAACAAACCCCTGTTGTTGATGAAAAGCCAAAGGCAGATAAAAAGCCTGCCGTAATAGAGCATCAGCAACCTAAACCAAATAAAAACAAAAAACCAAAGGAGAGATAACAGTGCGAAATCGCACTTGTTATCTGATTATAATGCCCTCAAAATTTGCCTATGGCATAATTTTGAGATGGCTGAATTTACATTATACACCTTATCTGCCCACGATAAAGAGTGTATAAAAAACAAATCAAATTTCGTGGGCAGAAAGGTTATGTAAATTGTTATGTCATACACACCAAAACAGAGAACATTCAAAAAGCGTGAGAGTAAGGAAGAATTTGCGGCACGCAAAAAAGCCGAAAAAGAACAGGCTTACGAAATCATTGACAATTCCATTACGGATATAATGCAAGATGATGAACACTTTAAGGAGTATCTTCATTTTCAGTCCCGTATGGAAAGGTACACCGTATCAAACACATTACTGATTATAGCACAATGCCCTGACGCAACTCAGCTCAAATCCGCAAATTCGTGGGGAGAGCTTGACGCATCTATCAACAAAGGCGAAAAAGGAATTAAAATCCTTGAGCCTCATGATTACATTGATGAAAACGGCGAGCAAAGAACATCATACAATGTCAAATATGTATTTGATGTTTCACAGACAAATGCAGAGCCACAGCCTGCAAAGTCTTTTGACCATTCACCAAAAGCACTTGTTAAAGCTATGCTTAATGCAACGGCTCTTAACAAGTCAGCAGTTGATGAGCTTCCTATAAATAACTCAACTGTATACTTTGATGATAAGAGCAAAACTCTTATGATTAAAAGACATTCCGAGACACTTGCAATGTTCAAGGATATTGCAAGAGAGCTTTCACTTGCAGAAATTGCCAACAACAGTGATGAATACAATCGTACCGAGTGTATTCCGTCTGCCGTATGTGCGTCATATATGCTTTGTGAAAAGTACGGCATTGATAACTCCGACATAAATGTTGCAAGTGCCAAAACAATGTGGAACGGCAAGGAAAACAAAGATGTTCGCACAATGCTTACAATGGCGAATGACAGCGTTTATTCCGTAAGCAAAGACATTTATGTTGAAATGAACAAGGCAAAGGACAAGGAGCCGAAAACACAGGAACAGACAAGATAGGAGGTAACTATCCGTGAAAGAAGAACGATACTATCTTGTACTTAATGATGACGAACAGAGCCTTTTAATAAGGTCTTTGAATGACGAAAGAACTGCTCAATTAAAAAACGGCAAAGCCGTTGATTCCATTGATGAGCTAATCGTAAAAGTTGGCAAAGCACCTTTGAAAAAAATTAAAGTTCTTGAAAGGTCAGATTGCTGTGCGAGATAAGAATGATAAACAGTCTATTATTATTCTTTCCGTTCTCGGTATTGTTCCTGTAATATGGCTTGGCTTGTGTATTGCTCCGTCAGTACACGGCGGACTTGCAGAGATTATCCCTGCATTATTAAACGCAATTAACAATCCATTTGATATTAGCTTATGTGAGGACAGCTTAAAAACTGTCCTCATTTTGCTTTTAATCTATGCCCTTGTAATTTGCGTTATCCTCTCAAGCCTACGCAATTACCGTAAAGGCGAAGAACACGGCTCTGCTAAATGGGGAGATGCAAATAAGGTAAACAAGAAATACCGCCAAAAGCCTGAAAACAATAACAAGATTATGACACAAAATGTTGCCATTGGACTTAACAATAAAAAGCACAGGCGAAATATCAATACTCTTGTTTGCGGCGGCTCAGGTGCAGGTAAAACCTTTTTCTATGCAAAGCCTAACCTTATGCAATGTAACTGCTCTTTTGTTGTTACAGACCCGAAAGGCGAAATTCTCCGTGATTGTGGACAAATGTTAATTGATGAAGGATACAAAGTTCTCGTACTTGACCTTATCAATATGGAGCAAAGCGATTGCTATAACCCGTTTGTATATCTCAAAACAGATAACGATGTGCAAAGGCTTGTAACCAATCTCTTTAAGGCAACAACACCGAAGAACTCAACGAATAGTGATCCTTTTTGGGATAACTTGGCACAGACGCTATTACTTGCCCTTGTATTTTTTCTGCATTATGAGGCTCCCGAAGAAGAACAGAATTTCGCAATGGTAATGGAAATGATACGGGCAGGAGCTATTGATGATGAAGAAGAACAATCATTTAGTCCGCTTGATTCACTATTTAATGAGTTAGAAAGCAGAAACCCTGAACATATAGCCGTGAAATACTACCGCAGCTATCATTCAGGCTCCAACAAAACTCTTAAATCTATTCAAATTACCCTTATATCAAGACTTGATAAATTCAATCTTGACAGTCTTGCATCGTTGACTATATGCGATGAGCTTGATTTGGAAAAGCTCGGAGAAGAAAAGACGGCTTTGTTTGCAGTTATCCCCGATAACGATACAAGCTTTAATTTTCTTGTATCAATGCTTTATTCACAGCTCTTTCAATTTTTGTTCTACACGGCAGATAAAATCTACAAGGGTGCATTGCCTGTACCTGTTCATTTCCTTATGGACGAATTTGCCAATGTCAGCTTGCCCGATGACTTTGACAAAATCCTGTCTGTAATGCGTTCTCGCGGCGTTTCCGTATCTATCATTATACAGAATATGGCTCAGCTCAAAGCCTTGTTTGAAAAGCAATGGGAAAGCATAGTCGGTAACTGTGATGAATTTCTTTATCTCGGCGGTAATGAGCAAAGCACACACAAATATGTTTCCGAACTGCTTGGTAAAGAAACCATTGACACAAATACCTACGGTAAAAGCTCAGGCAGGAACGGTAATTATTCAACTAATTACCAAATTAGCGGCAGAGAGCTTATGACACCTGATGAGGTGCGTATGCTTGATAACAAGTATGCAATACTCTTTATTCGTGGCGAAAGACCTATACTTGATTTGAAATACGATATATTCAAACACCATAAATTCTCTCTTACAGAGGACGGAGGAGCAAAGCCATATATCCATAATCCTATTGATGAAGATACAATGACTATTTCGTTCCCGAATATGTCGCTTAAAAACATTGACAGTATTGAGGTTGAAGATTACGGATTTGAGCTTGTTGCAGATATTGACCTTGAAAAAGAATTTGTAATGGAGGAAAATTCAAATGAAAAAACTAAATAGCGAAAAGAAATCTCCTTTAACAAAGGCAGATAAAAAATCAAGCAGAGTGCTTGCTGTAATTTCAGCATTCGTACTCTGCTTTTCTTGTTGTACTGTGGCTTATGCCGCCGATGATCCACTTGCAGTAATTAATAATCTTTCAACATTTATCTTCGGACTTATCCGTGCCGTAGGTCTTATTATCCTCGGCTTTGGTATTGTTCAAGTTGGTTTGTCACTTAAATCTCACGATCCATCACAGCGAGCCAACGGCTTTCTTACCCTTGCCGGTGGAGTAGTTATTACCTTTGCAAAGGAAATACTTGATTTGATTATTGGGTGAGTTGGTTTGCGTTAAGCTATACCTAATATAGCTATTATTGTTTGAATTAAAGAAGAACTAATACTAATTAATGGTTCATATTTTTTAATAAATTCCCACAATTTATTTAGTGTGTTTGGAGTTACTTCTTTACCTTGTTTTATATCATTTAAAATATTAATTATTTCTTGGCTATTAGGCTCTGAATAATAGTTGTTATTTATTTCGTTTAGCAATTGTTGTATTTCCGTTGAATTTACAAGGCTTAAATTGAATGTGCCATAATTGCTCACATTAATGTTAATTATGCTATATGATTCATCTATATATGGTCTTGCGTAAATTTTTAAAATCCCCTGATTTATATCACCAAATCGCTCTATTATATGTAAAGAATTATCATAATCATATTTTATAATAGTGCCTGGTCTATATAATTTTTTTAATAAACTAATTTTATTGTATTGCCATGTATTTACCCTTATATAAAAATAATATGAACCATTATCATTATCAGCACATTTTAGTTTTAAGTCGTTTTGAGTATATTTGTGTTTTTGATCATATAAAATGCTGAAAACAATAAATATAATTACAGAAACAACAAAAATAATAAATAAAGGTTCCATAATAGTAATATCTCCTGATCTCAAGGTTAGAATTAAATAATATTTTATATTATATGACAAATTTTGTTATAAAACAAGATTATAAAATCTATTAATAAGTTCCAAACGGCGAGTCGACGCCGTTTGGGACTTTTTATATATACAAAATCTTTAGAAAGGAGTGTTTTTATGTCAGACAATTGGGTAGTTCAAAACCTTGAAAACGCCATTGATACTTGGAATGAAAAGCTATCGGAAATTTGGAGATTGCTTACTCAATCACCGCAGGACTTCAAAGGCGGAGAAATTTGGGAGGTTATCGTCGATATTAACTCAGCTGTACAGGCAATCGGTTATGCGTTGCTTGTACTTTTTTTCGTTATAGGAATGGTAAAAACCTGTTCTTCATTTGTTGATGTAAAGAAACCTGAACACGCACTAAAACTATTTATCCGTTTTGCCATTGCTAAAGGCTTGGTAACTTACGGCATGGAGCTTATGCTTGCTCTGTTTGATATTGTTCAGGGTGTTATTTCAACCATTATGAATAGTGCAGGCTTGGGAGCTAATTCAGATACAACCTTACCTGATGAAATGGTAACTGCTATTGAAGAATGTGGCTTTTTTGAGTCAATACCATTATGGGCAGTAACCTTAATCGGAAGTCTTTTCATAACGGTTTTGTCATTTATACTGATACTTACCGTTTACGGAAGATTTTTCAAAATATATATGTTTACTGCTCTTGCACCTATTCCGTTTTCAACCTTTGCCGGAGAGCCTACACAAAATGTCGGCAGGTCATTTGTAAAATCGTATTGCGGAGTTCTTCTTGAAGGAGCAGTTATCATACTTGCTTGCATCATTTTTTCACTATATGTGTCATCACCGCCACAGGTCGATACAAGTGCGGCGGCAGTTACTACGGTGTGGAAATATGTTGGAGAGCTTGTATTTAATATGCTTGTTCTTGTTGGAACAGTAAAAATGTCAGACCGCATCATTCACGAAATGATGGGAATGTAAATTAAGGAGGAATTTGTTTGGATATACAAATCAACAAAGAGTTTCGTGATTACAGCGAAACAATATATTTCGGACTTAATATGAGGCAACTTGTTTTCTCTGCCGGAGCAGTAGGAGTAGCAGTTAGCTCATATTTTTTACTCAAACCGTATTTGAGTATGGAAACATTGTCTTGGCTTTGCATAATCCTTGCTGCTCCCTTTGCAGTCCTCGGTTTTGTAACATATAACGGTATGACTGCCGAACAGTTTATATGGGCGTGGCTGAAATCGGAGATTTTAATGCCTAAACGGCTCGTCTTTAAGGCGGAGGACAGACTACGCAGGGAAAGCAATGATGCAATCAGGAAAAAGGAAAGAGAGGTTTTTAAGAATAATGAAAAGTTTTAAAAGAATGAGGAAAAACGAAAAGGAAAAATTCGTTATTCCTAAATCAGTACAAGATGTTATCCCTATCAAAGCCGTCTATAAGGACGGCATTTTTCTTGTGGGTAATAATCTGTATTCAAAAACATTTAAGTTTACCGATATTAACTACAATATCGCAAGTGATGAAGATAAGCAGGAGCTTATGAAAGGCTATTGGGCGGTTATAAATTCCTTCGGTGCAGGTGTTACCGTTAAGATGACGATTAACAATCATCAGCTTGACAGAGCAGAATTTGAGAAATCTATTCTTCTTCGCTATGAATATGACGGACTTGATAACTACCGTAAGGAGTATAACGATATGCTCCTTGACAAAGCGGCTTTATCAAATTGCATAGTGCAGGATAAATACTTTACTGTAACAGTAAGTAAAAAGAGTATTGATGACGCAAGAGCATTTTTCAATCGTGTCGGCAATGACCTTACTGCAAGGCTTTCAAGAATTGACAGTAAATGCCTGCCCGTTAATGCAGAGGAAAGATTGCGTATTTTCCACAATTTTTACCGTTCGGGAGATGAACAAAACTACAACCTTGACCTTGAACTGCTCCAAAATCAAGGCTGTGATATTAGGGACTATATCTGCCCTGATTCAATGGTCTTTGAAAACGATTATATGAAAATCAATGACAAGTATTGTAGAGTGGTTTTCCTACGCAATTACGGAACATTTGTAAGTGATGATACAATTGCAGAGCTGACATCAATTAACAGAAATCTTATGCTTTCCGTTGATTTTCTTCCTACACCTACGGACGAGGCTACCAAAGAGGTTGACAAGGTGTTACTCGGTATTCAAACTGAAAAGGCAAACTACAACAGAAAGCAGGTGCAAAATCAAAATTACGGTGCTACAAACTATGACCTTGAACAGCGTGAGGCTGAAATTCTTGAAGTCAAAAACGATATGCGAAACCGTGACCAAAGGCTTTACAGCACCTTAATCACTATGGTAATTACCGCCGACACAAAGCAGGAGCTTGACAATGTTACCGATACCGTATTTTCAATGGTATCAAACGGCAGTACGGCACAGTTTGCTATACTTCGTTATCAGCAGCTTGACGGACTTAATACTGTATTGCCATTCGGTGTTAGACGCATTAACTGTTTTAGAACTTTAACTACCGAATCACTTGCGGCATTTATGCCGTTTAACGCTCAGGAAGTAAGACACGCTCACGGAACATATTACGGACAAAATACAATAAGCGGTAATATGATTTTCGTTAATCGTAACCAACTGCTTAACGGCAACTGTATCGTTCTCGGTGTTTCCGGCGGAGGTAAATCATTCTTCGTTAAGGAGGAGGCAACCTCGATTATACTTGCTAATCCTAATGCAGATGTGCTAATAATCGATCCTGAACGAGAGTACAACTTACTTGTTAATGCTCTCGGCGGCGAGGTTGTCAATATCTCCTCAAATTCCGAAAATCATATCAACGCAATGGATATGAACAAAAACTATGAGGACGATAAAAACCCTATTGCCACAAAGTCAGAATTTATTATGTCACTTTGCGAGCAGCTTATCGGCGGCACAGTTGGGCCAAAAGATAAGTCTATCATTGACCGCTGTTGCCGCAATGTTTATGCAAATTACATTAAGAGTGGGTATAAGATTACACCGCCGACATTAAAGGATTTTAGAGAGGAATTATTAAATCAACCTGAAACAGAGGCACAGGAACTTGCTCTTGCTCTTGAGCTTTTCACAGATGGCTCACTTAATACATTCGCTCAACCGACCAATGTTGATATTAACAACCGCCTTATCTGTTATGATATTCTTGACCTAGGAGAGCAGCTACTTCCTGTAGGTATGCTTGTAGTGCTTGATAACATTTTCAATCGAATTACATCTAACAGAACAAAAGGCAGAACAACATACATTTTCATTGATGAAATTTATCTACTTTTTGCACAGAAATACACGGCTGATTTCCTTTATAGAGTATGGAAACGAGTTAGAAAGTACGGAGCCTTCGCAACAGGTATTACGCAGAATGTTGGAGATATGCTACAAAGCAACACGGCAAGAACAATGCTTGCAAACTCCGAATTTACCGTTATGCTTAATCAAAACGGAAGTGATAGGCTTGACCTTTCAAAGCTCCTTAACATTTCGGATAATCAAACAGAGTTCTTTACAAATGTTCAGGCAGGACACGGCTTAATGAAAATCGGTGGACATTTTGTGCCGTATGCTAATGAGTTTCCTAAAAACACAGAACTTTACAAATTAATGACCACTAAACCGGGCGAGGCTTAACAGCCTCACTCGGTTTTTCTCAGGAGGTAGAAGAAATGAAAAAGAAATTATGCGTTTTTGCCTTTATCGTGCTGACTGCAATTTTTGCGGTCAGCACATATTTTTTACTCACTCAAAATATTGAGGATAAAAAACAAATGAACAATTTTGAAGAAATACAGGACATTGTTGACGATAACTCAAACTATATATACTCTCTTGGTATATACTCGAATTTATATGATCAAAACAGCGATTTTATGGCTTGGATAAAGATAGAGGGGACAAATATCAACTATCCTGTAATGCGTTCAAAAGACAATCCTAACTATTATCTAAATCACAATTTCAACAAGGAATACTCCCGTTTCGGCGTTCCGTATATGCAGGAGGATTGCGATATGCAATCGGACAATATTGTAATCTACGGACACAATATGCAAAACAAATCAATGTTTAACGAGCTAACTAATTACAAGAGTAAACATTTCTATGAAAAGCATAAAATCATTGTCATAGATACAACTTTAGAGCATAGAGAGTATGAGGTTATTGCCGTTTTCAAAACTGTGGCCTACGAAAGCAACAGTTTTGAATATTATAGCTTCGTAAATGCAAGCACAGAAGATGATTACAGAGCTTACATTGAAAAGTGTAAGGCTCTATCTCTTTATGACACAGGCATTGATGCACAATACGGAGATAAGCTTATTACCTTATCAACTTGTGAATATTCACAGGACAACGGAAGATTTGTTGTTGTGGCAAAACTCGTTGATTGATGAGGTGGTTTTATGTCAAACATAAAGATTAAGCAAACGGCTGAAACCGTTATTAAGACCTCGGAGAACATAGGCATTGTAAACGAAAAAATAAAAGATGTCGGTGTTCGTACAAAAGAAAAAATCAATAATGCCATCGAGCAAACTAACTCAAACTCTCCTGAACAGTACGCAGTTGAAAAGGTGCAGGAAAAATCAAAAGACGGCGCAGATTACGCCGTCTATGAATTTAACCGCAAGGGCAGAAAAAGTGTTGAGGAAACAAAGAAAAATATTGAAACCACAAAAATGACACTTGAAGATGTTAAGGCTCGCAGGAAAGCACAGCAGGCAGAACGCACAGTTAAGGAAACGCAAAATACTGTCAATGCAGATGTTACCTTCAGCTCACAAGCAGAAACACCGAAACCTCCTGTAAATAATCCGCCAAAACAGGCTAATAACACCATCAAAACAGGAAACGCACAAACCGTTAAGGCAACACAAAAGGCATCAAAAAAAGCAACAGAAAAAGCCTCCGCAAAAGCGATTAAAAAATCAGCTCAAACAAATGCTATTGCAGTAACTAAAACGGCTGAAAAATCACGCAAGGCAGCAGAACGGTTAAAGCAAACTGCAAAGGAAACAAAAAGATTTATTCAACTTCTTATTAAGTTCTTGAGCAAAGCACTTAAAGCGGCATACACGGCGGCTAAAAGCCTTGTATCTGCCGTTATTGCAGGCGGTTGGGTATCTGTTGTGGTAATTATTCTTTTGTGTCTTTTTGCGGCTCTTGCGAGCTCGTTTTACGGTATATTCTTTTCAACTGAAACATCGGAAACGGGAATGAATATCTCAAGCGTAATTCAGGAAATCAATAATGAATATGACTCCAAAATTGATGAAATCAAGTCAAAAGGAAATTATGACGAGGTTGAGATAAACGGCATCAAGGCGAATTGGAAAGATATTCTCGCAGTATATGCAGTCAAGGTTACTACCGATAAGGATAATCCTATGGAGATAGCGACCATTGACGAAAACAAAAAATCAATACTGCTAAATATCTTTTGGGATATGAACATTATTGATACCAAATCGGAGGAACGTACCAAAACTGAGGAAGTAAAATCTACCGACGAACACGGTAACGAAATTATAACCGTTGTTGAAACAAAAATTAAGGTATTAACAATTACCATATTAGGCAAAACGGCAAGTGAAGTAGCAAGTCAATATTACTTTGATGATGAGCAAAATAAGTACCTTGACGAGCTTATGAGTGAAAAGAACGATAGGCTATGGGCGTCAATCATATTCAATGTTGGTAACAACACAAGCAAAATTGACATTGGCTCAATAGACTTCGGTGATGAAACGGTAAACGATACTCAAAAGAAAATCGTAGCCGTTGCGACAAACTATCAAAGCTATGGTATTTCAGCAGGCTCCGGCTATTGTCAAGCGTGGGTGGCTGATGTTTACCAAGCTGTTACAGGCTCACGAGGCTCAGCTCATTGTGCGTTATGTGCCGCTGATATGTGGGCAGTATCAAGTGATTGGAGTAAGATACCTGTGGGAGCCACAGTTTATGGTTATGCCTCCAACCCCTACGGTCATGTCGGCATCTATATCGGTAACGGCAAAGTTATACACAACCTATCGGGAACAGTTAAAGTACAATCCCTCGAAAGCTGGGTAAAAGATTTCAAAGGCTTTGCTTGGGGTTGGGAGAATGGCAATAATCTATATTAGTAAATAATAATATAACTTTATAATCCTAATTATAGTTATCAAATCAATGTATAACAACGCAGTCTTGAAAAGACTGCGTTGTTAGTATTATTCAGAAGTAGTTTTTAGCAATATAGAAGTCTGAAAAATTTTTTTGCTATTATTGTAATTAGAATCAAGATTTCCAGAGTATCTTTTAACAATTCTTGAAATGCTTTTAAGTCCTATACCATGCAGATTTTTGTTTTTTTTTGTAGATACGTAAAAATCACCAATTGTTTTTGGCTCCGTATCGGATGAATTCATTATGTCAAATAAAATATATTTTTCATTACGATTGTCAATATTAAGTTCAATTTGTTTTTTTTCTGATGATTTTGCAGCTTCATAAGCATTTTCAAGCAAATTATCTAACAATGCCGTTAAATCACTATCTGTAATAAATGAGAAATCAATATTCCTAATATCAACTATTAGGTTAATATTATTATCATTACATAGCTGAGCATATCTACTTACTATAACATTTACTAATTTATTATTACTATATTGTTTAAGTGATTTGATTTCATATCCTTCATATATTGAGTCAACATATTCTATGATTTTGTAATTTTCGTTTGAATTTGATAATTCCCTAATATTTAGCAAACATCTTTTTATATCATGTATCAAAATATTTGATGAGTCATATTGCCTTTCTAATTCAAGATAATACTCTTGATTTATTTCTTCTTTTTGTTTTTCGAGTTGAAGCTCTGTGTTTTTAGTTAATGTTGATATGATTTTTTCGTGTACTAAAAATACAATAATGTTAATTATGAGAAGTAGAGAAGAAATTATCATAAAAAGAATGTTTGCTATTTGATCTAAATCAAGATTAATAGATACATATACAAGTGTCATAATTAATACTACTGATGTTAATGGAAGAAAAAAAAGTAAATATGAGTAATCTTTATCAATTGTGTTTTCCTTTTCCTTTAAAGAAATTTTTGAAGCTATATAAGCAAATACAAAGTAAAGAGTTTTTGTTCCTATTGTTTCTAATGTAAATATATATGGATTTGTGGAGTAATTTTTCAAATCAATTTTAAATAATAATGTAGCTAAATATATGATGATTAATTCCGTAACTATCATTAAACTTTCTAATAGCAATACATTGAAAAGCACCTGTTTAATTGATGAATAATAGCATATATATGCTATTGCAAAATTGCAGATAAGGAAACTTAATAGATTTAAGTATGGAATATTAGTAAAATTTATTGCAAACTGAATAATAAAAGATATTATATACGATAAAAGTAATTGTTTATTTGACACTTTTTGAGTTAATTTTTTACTAAGATATATGTATGAAACAAATTGCTCAAAAATATATGTAAGTAAAAAGCATATTGTTGTCATTTTAAACCTCCTGCAAAATCAAAAAATGCTTTTTTGAAAGTAGTGTACTTTCTTTGGGAGATATAAGTAGAAATAGTTTCGCAATTACCTTTTCTTAAAACTATAGTTGTTTTATTAAAATCAATTACATTCTGCAAATTAATTAAAATACTATTATGAGAAAATACAAAGCATTCATTTTGATCAATCTTTTGACGTAATTCTTTAGGTTTTATATTTGTATAAAAATCCCCTCTATTAGTATAAATAATGGATCCATATTTTTGATTTTCAATATATAAAATATCTTTTGTTTTTATCAAATGAACTTCATCATTATTAGTTATGGTTATTGTTTTACTAATAAAGCGATATTCTTCAACGGCTTCTTTTAGATTAGAATAAAAGCGGTTTTTATCGATTGGCTTTGATAAGTATCTAAAAACATGTATTCTCATTGCACTGTCCAAGTAGTTTTGAAAAGAAGTTAATACAATTACAATAGTATCAGAATTTAATTCTTTTAGTTTTTCCGATAATCTTAATCCATTAATTCCAGGCATTTCAATATCAACAATAGCTATGTCATAAGATTTATTGTCTTTTAATATGAAATCCCCTGAATTCTTTATGTCAATTTGAAACTTTATTCTATATTTCTTTTCAAAAATAGAGATAAGTTCCTTTATTTGTTTTGTTATTTCAGGATTATCATCACATATTAATAGTTCAATCATTAACAATCCCCTCCAATTACTTAATTATACATTATTGGAGGGGATTTGTCACTATTTTACTTTTGTTGATTTAATACACATTGAATTATATCACTAATAAGAGATAAAGATTTGTCATTACATAATTTTAAATTATCAATTATACTTTGAGGAATATCATTAGTTTTTATCGTGCCTAAGAGAAACATATCTGGAGTAGTTTCCAATTGTACACATAGGTTAGCAAATGTAGTTAAACTTGGTATAGAATGACCGTTTTCAATATTAGATAAATAGTTATTTGATAAATCTGCCATCTCTGCTAATTCGTTTTGTTTATAACCTAGCGCCATTCTTCTTTGTGCAATTCGTTTTCCCAAAGATTCAAAATCGATATACATAAATTATCACCTCATTTTTATACTAACAAGAGTGATTTCCATTGTTAACAAAGTATAAGTGTAATATACACTTATAAATTAAAAATATGTAATATTTCAAAATAAATATACTATTACATTATAAAAAACAGAAAAATATCTATAAAATTATCGTTTTTGCTAAATTCTATATCGTTTTTTCTATTTTATACAAAAGCAATTAATAATATGTTAAAATCCCAATAAGGAGTGATGTATTATGAAAAAAATAAAAAATCTTTTGAAAAAAATCTCACCAGCAATCGTTTGCTGCTTAACAATTGTTTTAGCAATTAACGCTAATTCGGCAAGTTGTTTTCTTATTAATGAACCAAAAGAACCGAAACCAGTAGAAAAATTCAAATTATTTAAATAATGGATATGTTTTATAAAAAACTATCTTTGTATTTATCAAAGAATCAAAATATTAGTAAAGATGATGAAGAATTATATGAATATGCTGCTAAAGTAGTGACTCATGGAATTATTAATATTTTTATTACAATTTTAATTGGTATATTTTTTGGAATGTTAAAAGAATGCGTATGTTTATTTATAACTTTTTTCATTTTGAGAAAATATACAGGTGGCTTACATGCCAGCAAATATATTTATTGTCTCATTAGTTCAATTGTTTTAATAATATTATCATTATTCATAATTCAATACTTAGAACAAAATTCTTGTCATATGTTGTTTTTAGGTATATTGATTGTTTTTACAATATTGATTTGGATTTTTGCGCCTATTGATAATAAAAGAAAGAAACTATCAATTAAAGAGAAAAAGGTATATAAATATTTTTCTGTGATTTTGTCATTGATTTTTTTATTAATTGTTTTGTTTTTTTTGTATAAGAATTTTATTATAGCGTATTCTTTTGGTATGGGTTTAATAATTACTTCAATGCTATTAATTGTAGCATGTATACAAAGCAAACTTTGTGATTAGAGGCAAATGAAAAACTATAGAATAATAATTTATACCAAAATTATTAAATATTTATATCTTTAAAGCGAGGTAAGGAATATATGAATTATATATTGCAATATGCAAATGTTTCAATTGGGGTAATAATTGAAGAAAGTTGCAAAAAAAACTTTGAATATGCAAAACGGTTTTTAGAAACAGCATTTTTATTTGAAGAAAAAAATGAGGATTTTAATGATTCTAAAAAAAAGATTTTGGTGAATGTTAGTCAGTACAAAGACGAGAGTAATTGCTACGGTAAAATCGTTGAAGTAAAGAATAGTAAAGCCAAGGAATTTGATTTGAAAGCTGTATATGATGAGAAAAAAAGTATATATGATTTTATAAATTTAAAAACAGTAGTAAAAATCAATGAAGATAAATATGAGTTGTATATATCGGATTTATCAAAGATTGTATTGATAGAGTTTTTTAGAGGGTTAGTTTATAAACTAATTGTAGAAAACGGAGGTATTGTCTTACATGCAGCTTCATTTATTTCTTCAGAAAATGGCAAGGTTATTGTTGGTAAAAAAGGAGCAGGTAAAACGACGCTTTTATTTCATAATCTTTTAGATAGTAATGTTGAATATAATTCTGGAGATAAAGTTGTTCTAATTAAAAAAAATGATAAATTATATGCATATGGTTTTCCTGACTATCCGTATATCGGGTATGGAACAATTAAAAATAATATTAAACTAAAACAATACTTTATTGAACAAAAGTTACCTTTGAATAATAAAAATGACGAAAAAGTATTAATAGATATCTTTTCTATACAAAAGTATTGGAATTTTAAAATAAATAAAAATCCATTCGAATTAAAAGAAATAATTATTGCTAATATAAGTGAACATATTGATACAATTGATTATTCAATTGTATTAGAGAATATTGAACGATATAATAAATCCTCATATAGTAATTGGTTAGGAAAAACAAAAGAGGAAAGTCTTGATATTATAAAGATTTTTGAGGAAAATTTAAAAAACAAATCAATTAATTTACTATTAGGAGTTATTTAAATGTATTTTGCATTTTGTGGGATTGATGGGTCAGGAAAAACTACAGTAATTGATAATATATATGAAAAGTTAAAAAAGAATTATTCAGTATGCAAATCGAAAATAAAACTAAATTCAATATCGGTTTTTTCAGAATTATCAAAAAAAATATATGATAATAAATTTGAATTTTATCGAGTTTTGTCTCCGGAACTTATAAGAATAAGTGTCGCGGTAGATTTTGCATCACATTATATGAATTTTAATGAAAAGTATAAAAATTATGACATAATACTGTGTGATAGACATGCTATATGTTACCAAGCATATGGATTAGCATATGGTGTAAAAGATATGACATTGGCAAATCATATTTTTGAACTAATTAATGAACCTGATTTATATTTCTTTTTTGATATTGATGTGAATAAAGCTGTAAATCGACTTAAGTTGCGAGGAGATTATGTTGACGAGGAAGAAAATCCTGAACTATTAAATGTAGTAAAAAATAAATATAAATATCTTTTTAGCAAAAAAAGAAATGTAGTTTATATTGATGCTTCAAAATCAATAGAGGAAATAACTAATAAAATTATTTATGAAATATATAATAGAATGGAGATATAGTGATGAATTTGAATGATTATAACATAAAGGTAATTGCATCAAATGTTAGAGATGAAAGATTAAGAAATCTTCTTGAGAGATATGATGATAGAATAATTGTAAAATCTGATAATATTGCAGAATTTGATCTTGGAGTTTTTAGGGTTTTAGATAATAACGGTTCATATAATTTTGTGGAAAACATTAATGGTAGATCCATGAGAATTTATAAAAACGATTATATTATTGCAGCATTTGGATCACGATATTCTGCACAAAACTTATGTGGTCACCTAGAAACTGTTGATTCGAGTTTTAAGTATTTTACCCTTTTAACAAATGGAGGTATTGTAGGTATATGTGATGAAAGTCCAATATATAAGGGTAGTCCAACAAGGCTGGAGTGTTGTGGATTGTTATATTATGAAGGTGAAAAATTAAACACTTTAAATTATTATAAAAAACATGAACAACATTTTAAAGATGTTAATATTCCTTTGGTTTTAGTGTGTGGAACATCTGGTGAGACAGGTAAAACAACAACTGCTATTACTTTGATTAAACAATTAACAGAAAATTTTCAGTTGAATGTTGCTGGAATCAAAATATCTGGCACAGGATGTATGGAAGATATCTTAGAACATAAAGATGCGGGGAGTAAGTATATTGCTGATTTATCTTCAGCTGGAGTTATTTCATCTTATACAAGTTATGATAATGTTAAGTTTGCAATAAATGAAGTATTGGTTTCAGCAAAATCAAATATGTGTGATGTTTGTGTTTGTGAATGCGGAGGCGATATAATTGGTGGTAATGTTTTTAAAATATTGCAGGATGAGGACTTAATAGATAATATAATAGGCATTACTTTAAATTATAATGATGTTATGGGAATAATGTCTGCTATCAATTTATTTAATAAATATAAAGTAAATAAAGAAATACTGATTATACATAATTTAAATCATAATATTTTTGGTGATAAATACAGAATGCAACAATGGAATATTTTAAATGATGCTTTTAATTTTAATGTTGAACATGAAAAACTTCGACTAGCCGAAACAATTAATAATAAACTAGATTTAAGGTGAGCTTATGAATAAAAAATTAATGTCTATAAAAGATTTATCAAAAAAAGAAATACTTGAAATTATTGAAAAAACGAATTCATATAAAACTAATTTTGAGAAAGATCTTTCATTATTAAAAGGTAAGAGAATGCTTTTACTTTTCGAAAAAACTTCTACTCGTACTAGGATATCTTTTGAAGCAGGTTTTTCATTATTAGGAGGATATTCTATATATGTTGATAGTAAAACAACTAACATAGGATTATCTGATTTAAAAGATGAAATTAGATATATATCAAGTAATGTGGATATCATAGTTGCAAGAATGTTAAAAAATGAAGATCTTGAAACAATAATGAAATATTCTTCAGTTCCAGTAATTAATGGATGCTGTAATATGTATCATCCGTGCCAAATTCTTGCTGATTTGTTTACAATTTATGAAGAGTTTAATGATATCGAAAATGTTACTTTGTCTTTTATTGGAAATTTAAATAATGTAAGCAGGGATTTAATATTTGCATCTTATAAACTAGGATTTAAATTGATTTTTGTCACACCTAACTGTCAAGAAGTTGAGAAATTCTTAAAAAAAGAAGAATTACCGATTGATTTATTAATAACACAAGACATGGAATTTGCTGTAAGAAATTCTGATGTTGTTTATACTGATACTTGGGTTGATATGGAATTTTTTGAAAATTGGGTTAATGGTGATACTAAACCATTATTAAATTCAATGCTTCCTTATCAAGTTAATGATAAAGTTTTTAGTTTTAATCCCAAAGTTAAAATTATGCATGATATGCCAATGCATATCAATTATGAAATAACTAGAGATGTTATCGAAAATAATAATTCTATTATATTTAAACAAGCTGAGAATAGAATGTGGGTTCAAAATATTATAGTAAAAAGTTTATTGGAAGTAGATAAAAAATGAAAAAAAACGACTTTTTTAATTTAATAAATTCAAATGAAACAGAATATATTATGGAAGCTCATAATGCAATAAGTGCAAAAATTGTTGAAAATGCTGGATTTCATGGAATATGGGGAAGTGGATTGACAATTTCTGCTTCATTAGGATTTAGAGATAATAATGAAGCAAGTTATACAGATATTTTTAATGTTGCTAATACCATTACTAAAAACATAAATATTCCAGTTGTTTTAGATATAGATTCAGGATATGGAAATTTTAATAATGCAAGATTGTGTGTTAAAGAGGCAAATAAAATTGGAATAAGTGCACTTTGTATTGAAGATAAGATGTATCCAAAAATGAATTCATATGTAAATAATACTCAATTATTAATTGATTCCGATGTTTTTGTAAATAAAATATTAGCAATGAAAGAGGTTCAAAAAGACTTTGAAAATCCTATCGGAATTATAGCTAGAACTGAAGCGCTGATAACAAATAATGGTTTAGATGAGGCTCTTAGGCGAGCTGATAAGTATGCAGATGCAGGGGCAGATGCTATATTTATACATAGTAAAAGGAATAATATCGGTGAGATATCTGAATTTATGAAGCGTTGGGATAAAAGACTGCCAGTTATAATTTCTCCTACAACCTATGATAATACTAACCCTAAAATATACTCTGAAATAGGTATTGGTATAGTAATTTGGGGGAATTACATGCTGAGAGCAAGTATTGAGGCAATGGAAAGGGTATCTAAAAAAATACAGTTTAATCGAACGCCAGAAGTTGTAAGAAAAGACATCTGCGATGTACAGCAAATTTTTGATTTGGTTAATCTAGATGAATACTTAGTTTTAGAGAATAAGTATATGGTGTAATTATGTATAGTGCGAGTGAATTTATTGATGAGTTGATATGTAATGGATATGGTCCTTTTTTGTGTGTTCCGTGTTCTAATTTTAAAGAACTAACAAGGTATTTATTGTCAAAATATCCTGAGCAATATATGGTTGTTAATAATGAAGGTGAAGCACTGTCTATAGCAAGTGGAATAGCGTTAAATAACAAATCGCCAGTGGTTATGTGTCAAAATTCAGGATTGTGTAATCTGTTAGATCCTTTAACTTCATTAAATATGGTGTATAATATACCTATATTGTTTATAATTTCTTGGAGAGGAAAATTTGATTTAAATGATGAAGAACAACATAAAATAATGGGCGAAATTACAGAGCCAATTTTAGATTTATTAAATATAAAGTATCTATATTTGAATGAGTGTTTTGATAACTGTAAACAATGGCTGAATAATAATCGTAATAATATTTCAAGTATTCTTATAGATAAAAATACTTTTTATGCACAAAAGAGAGAGAATGTCATCGAAAAATACAAAAATAAACTATCAAAAAGAGATGCAATAAAGACAATTGTGGAAAATATTGATAGCAAAACAAAACTTTTTTCTACTAATGGATATATTAGCCGTATTTTGTATAATGTTTGTCATAGAAAAGAAAATTTCTATATGTTTGGTAGTATGGGGTGTATTTCTAGTATTGCTTTAGGGTATGCACTGTATAATAAAGATGATAAAGTTATTGTTATAGATGGCGATGGAGCATTTTTAATGAGGCTAGAATCTATTGCTACCATAGCTAACTATTCTCCTAATAAATTTGTTCATATAGTGTTAGATGATGGTAAGTATGAGTCTACAGGTGCACAGCCAACTCTTACATATAATCTAAACATTGAAAACATTGCATCTGCTATAGGGTATAAACGAGTTTATACAGTAAGTGATATAAACGAATTAGATGAAGTGTTAAAGATAGATGCAGGTGAAATTTTATTTATTAGAGTTATCATTGATTCACCTTCTGCTATAGAAGAAAGACCTCAAATAAAGCCTTGTCAAATAAAAGAATTTTTCGCTAAAAATAATAAGGAACAAAGTAATGATTATTAAAGATATAATAGGATTAAAACAATTAGATACTAAAGTGATTATTTACGAAAAAGTGAATTATAATACCATGTTAATGGAGTTTTTCAAGAACTGTATTAGAGATATTAACTTTTCAAAAGAAAAATTAGCTGTTGCACAAACTAAAGAAACTGGAAAACCAATAAAATATTGTTTTTCTGAAATTGAGCGTTGTATAATACAGTTTAAAGAGGCTATTAGTTATATAACAAAAATTAATAATCCTACATTTATTCAAGAAAGTAATTTTTCTGGAGTAAGTGATATTTCTTTAATGCCAATAGGAACAGTTTTAGCAATTACAACATTCAGTTCTCCTTATAGTTCATTTGTGCATAAATTAATTCCTTCTATAATTACTCAAAACAAGTTCATTTTTAAACCCTCCCCTAAAGTTTTTAATTGTAGCAATTTATTTTTTCAAATTATCAATAATAATTATTTAAAAATAACGAAGAATAGTATTTTTTGTTTGAATTTTGAGGACAAAATTATAGAAAAGATTTTTACAAAAATTTCGTTTGATTATATTATGTTCACTGGTACAAGTCGCGTGGCTAAATTACTTAAGGATAGGTTTCCTAATATCCCTGGAATTTATGAAACTGGATCAAATGCTATGGCATATATTGAAGATTATTATGATTTAAATAAATTAGGTGATATTTTAATTAGTAATGCGTTTGATCAATCTGGTATGAGATGTGTTGGATTAAAAAATGTTTTTATAAATAAAAAAATTAGTAATACTTTAGTTAATATTTTAGTAGAAAAAATTAAGAAATTGAAATATGGAAATCCATTAAATAATGATACGGTTGTTGGTCCTATATACGATCGGAATCAAAAAGAATCCTTAAAAAAAGTATTAAAAAAATTAAAAAATAATGGTTATGAAGTACTTTATGGAGGGGAGTTTGTAAATAATATTCTAAAGCCAACTATTTTGTTTAATAAAAATGGTAATGTTTCATCTACAGATGAAATGTATGGACCAATTTTATGTGTACATATTGTAAATGGCTTTGAAGATATCAAAAAAGAATATTATAGTCGTAGTTCGATAAACACAGCTATTTATACTGAGTCAAATACTGTGGTTAATAATTTTGTATCTTATTGTGAGAGTTTGACAGTTTGTGTGAATTATGGTCCAGCTACTAGACTTGATACACAACCATTTGGTGGTAAAAACGATGAAAATAGTGGAGTAGAATGTTTATGTTCTATTATACCGAGGCTATCAAAGGAAAAATATATAGTAAAGAACATAGGCTAATATAAAACATATTTTGAAAAGGAAAGAATTTTATGTGTATAATAAATGATATAAAGAATTTGATTGAAAATATAAAAAATTCATATGATAAAGAACTATATGATGTATATTTAAATAAAAATCAGAATTTAGCAGCAGTTCCCTTTGATGATAGCTTTGAAATAGTACAAAAAAGAAACTTGTTATTATCAAAACAAAGAATATTAAGTGAAAAAATTCTTGATGAATTGAATTTGTTTGATTGTCTCGATGTTCCTATAATAGGTTTAAAAGGTGTCTTTTTAAAAAATAAATATTATGGTTTAATTGACAGAAGCTTTGATGATATTGATATTTTGGTTTCTAGTATTAATGCAAAGAAAATGTATAATGGATTGAGAGAATTGGGATATCATATTGAATTAAAAACTATGTATGATAATCCGATAATAAATATGAAAATGATTCCTGAATACTATATGAACAATACACAAACATTAATGATGATTAATTCCAAAAAAAATATATCTATAGATATTCATAGTAATTTAAATATTACAAATGCACATTTTATAAATTCTCCAACAAAATTTGATACAAAAATATTATTTGACAACTCCGTTCCATTTGAGACATATAAAAATATAAGAACTCTAGAATTACATGATAATTTGTGTATTCTGTTTCGACACTTACTTAAACATCATGTCTTTTATGGTAAAACGCAAATGGGTCTTCAAACGCCAATACAGCATGTTTTGGATTTAGCAGTATTGATTAATTCCAATGATTTTGATATAGATATGCTTTTTAAAAGGGTAATTAAATACAATATTGTACCAGAAGCTATATTTTGCTTAAATTTATATAATAAAATATTTAAAAGTTGTAAACAAATTGATATTATTCCATATTTAAATTATTTGAATAAGATTAATTATAAGTTTACTTGGAAGCCTGTTTTAATGGGGTCACTTGATATGGATGTAGAGGATGTAATGATTGGAAATTATGAAAAAAAGTTTCCCAAATTGCAACATGCAGTTAATTTTAGTCAGTCTATGCCAAGTGAGTTTTTAAATTGGTTATGCCAGTCATTTATAATTAGTTTTTCCATTAAGTATTTATTGAAATGAATATAAATTTTGTAGATGTTATATCTTAATTTAAAGGATATACAATGGTTATTTTAACTGTTGTGTATCCTTTGTTTTTTTATGTCAGTTTTTTTTGGCAGGAATGCATAGCAAAATATCCATAATCTCTGAATTTTGAAAAATAGGAAAATTCAAAATTCGGAGGTTCAAACATGAAAAAGATTTGCGAGATATATGAAGTATCTGAAGAATATGAAATGAAAGAAAAATCAGTTTTGATATGTGTAAGCGATTTAGATAAGAACAAGTTATTTGAAATACTGCCCGAACTAAAAAACAATTTCAGCGAGATTTTCGATAATTGCAAATGGCAAGAATATTTAGAAATAAATAAAGTCTATAACCGAAACGAATCTAAACACTATATGCGAGAAATAAGGCAATCAAAAAGAGTTGAAGCAGATGCTTTAATGAGATACGAAACTGATACCATTAATGAAATACTAAACCATTCTGAATTGAAAACCAAAATAGAATTTGCGTTATCAACTTTAGCACCTGTTCCGAAAAGAAGATTCTTAAAACACTATTTAGAACGCCTTACATACAGGGAAATAGCAAAGGAGGAAAACAAAGCAGTATCAACAATTTATGAGTCTGTAATGACTGCTCGAAAAAAGTTTTTGAAAAATTTTGAATAATATCCCGAACAAAACACCCCGAACAAGTTGAAGTTTATGAAAGGACTTACTTTCATACAACCGAATAAGTCAGTCATTAAATACATTCCTGTTGTTGTGAAAAGCACAAGCCACCTTAATAATTACGCCAAGACGCACTATGCCGAGCGAACAATAATTATTATAAAAGTCGGATTGCTACCGATTTGGCGATAACAGACAATAGGTATAATGATACTCCCACCCAGTCACAGTCCGAGCGTGATAAAACCGTCGCAGGCAATGAGGGTGGCTCGGAGAAACTCGGAGAGGTGAAATTCCTGTGGAGCTGATTAGCAATCAGCCGTTTAATGATTCCTTATTTGCAATTCGGGGTGTTGAGGACAAATAGAATTGCTTTCATATATAACAGCCGATGGATTAATTCTATCGTCTGTTTCTTACATAGACAAAGTCTATTAAGGAGGTTAAATTATGAAAGGCAAAATTCTAAGAGGAGATATTTTCTATGCTGATTTAGGCAGAGGAATAGGCTCGGAACAAAAAGGATATAGACCTGTACTTATTATTCAAAACAATGTAGGCAACAAATACAGTCCTACTGTTATTGTTGCATCAATTACAAGTAAAGTAGGAGTAAAAGCAAAACTGCCCACACATTATTTTGTTAATACCGAAAGCGGTCTTGAAGCACCATCGGTTGTTCTGCTTGAGCAGATACGGACTATTGATAAAAAGCGATTAGATTCATATATAGGTCATTTAAGTGATACGCATATTAACTATATAGATAAAGCTCTTGCCATAAGTGTAGGACTTCAAGATAAATCTTTATACACATAATATATATGAAAATAATTAACGGATAAGAAGGTGTCAATGTTAATGGAAAAAGTATTATTAAGTATTAAGGAAGTTTGTGAGTATACCGGTTGGGGTATGACAAAAACAAGAGAAATATTAAAAAGACCTGAAAGCAGATTTACAGTTAGAGTAGGGAATAGACTATATGTAAATAAAGAACTTTTTGATGAATATTTAGTCAAATGTGCAAAATATCAGATTGATATATAATCGCATAATTGAAAGATTTGAAATAATGATTATCATTGTGAGTGTAATATCGATATTTCAAATTTTAAGAAATGAGGTAATTTTTTATGGGCAAAGATTTAAAAGGAAAGGAAATAGGTAAAGGTTTTCATCAAAGAAAAGACGGCAGGTATGAGGCAAGAGCTCAAATAAACGGAAAGACAATAGATATTTGTAATAAAAGTTTGACTGCTTTGAGAAAGATATTTGATGAAGAAAAAGCGAAGGCATTAAGAAATGAATATAATATTAGACCGAATGAAACATTGTTATCTTGGTATAATGAGTGGTTTGAGAAGTGTAAAGCTCCTCAACTGAAAAATGAAATGTGTGCTAAAAAATATGATGCAAAAATCAAGAATACATATTTATCTATTCTTGGTGAGAAAAAACTTGAGTATTTATCTCAGTTAGATATTCAACAGGCAACTAATGAACTTATAACAAAAGGTTATGTTCAAAGAACATTGGAGGAAGCACTAAGTGCAATTAAACAATGTATAGATGCTGCAATTGCTAATAAAATAATGCAGCATAATGTGTGTCTTGGTGTATGTGTAAAAGATGCTAAACCTATTGCTGAACGAAGAGTACTTGAGCATTGGGAACAGGATTTGTTTATATCTCAGATTAAAGGAACATTTTATTATGAGCCATATATGATCCTGATGCTTACGGGAATGAGAATAGGGGAGTTTTCTGCATTGAGATGGAGTGATATAGATTTCTATAAAAAAGAAATCTATATTAAACGTTCTATGTCAACTGCATATATAGATGGTACAAAATATGAAGAGATAACTTCTCCAAAAACAATATCAGGTTTCAGAACTATACCATTCTTTAGTAATGTGGAACAGTTATTTAAGGACTGGAGAGATAAACAGAATATTTGTAAAAGTAAAATGGGGAAGAGATGGAGAGCAAAAGAAGAATTTGGGGATTTAGTTTTTACTACAAAATATGGCTCTCCCTTAACAAGATATGCTTTAGCGCATACCACACAGATTATAGTTAAAAATATGCGTGCTATTGAAGGATATAATGCTCAACAAGAAGGGCGAGAGCCAAGATTTATTGATAATATATACCCTCACGCATTCAGACATACTTTTGCAACAAGATGTTTTGAAAAAAAGATGGATCCGTACTTTGTTCAAAAAATTATGGGACATGCAAATTACAGTACAACATTATCCTATACTCATATATTAGAAAATAAATCTAATATGGAAAAAATGAAAGGTGAGGACTTGCTTGGATTAGTATCATAAAGCGTTATTCATAAATATTTTAATCCTGAGAAATATTTCTCAGGATTTTATTTATTATTAGGTAAGTAATTAGTGACATTTTCATATAAGTTTGTTATAATGTAGATACAAATTAGGCTAATGGAGATTAATATGGATAGTTGTTGTAACTCAAATAATATTAATGAAAAAAGAAAAGCAATATTTATTAGTCATTCTTCAAAAGATATTAGATATGTTGAAGCAATTGTAGATTTACTAGAAAAAATAGGTTTAAGAGAAACACAGATCTTCTGTTCTTCCTTTCCTGAATATGGGATTCCGCTTGGGGAAAATATTTTTGACTATTTGAAAAGCCAATTTAATTTATTAGACTTGACAGTTTTGTTTGTTTTATCAAACAATTATTATAAAAGTGAAATCTGCTTAAATGAAATGGGTGCTGCATGGGTGTTAAAGCAAAAAGCTTTTCCGATTATACTTCCTGAATTTTCTGTTGAACAAATGAAAGGTGTTATTAGTGGTTCTAAAGCCTTACTTCTTGGATCTGATGAAAAGTATTTGAAATCTGATTTAGATAATTTGAAAAAATATGTTGAAAATAATTTTTCTTTAGAAAAGATAGCTTCTAATGACTGGGAAAAAATTAGCCAAGAATTTTGTGTGAAGAAAAAAGAGATTTTTGAACATATTTGTATAGGGGAAATCACTAGTGAGTTCACAAATGTTAAGGGTACATTTTATTTATTAAAAGAAAAACTTCCGCTTGATATAATTCAATCTGAACATTATGTTGTTAATGAGAGCCATTGGTTAGCAGATTGGAATGACAATAATAGGGAAGTATTTTTGAATAATTCAACAATAAAATTCAAAGTGACAAAAGTAGAACAGCCTGATACATACTATCATAATGGTAAAAAGATAGAAAATGCTAGAAATATATATTTTGAGATATTGTGATAGTTTATGGGAATATTATGTGGCAAAATAAGTTTTGGGGCGATGAAAATGAGATGTATTTAATCCGCTCTGAAAACATATAAAGTCAAAATTGAGGTAGCCTATTAAATCTATAATGCGGAAACACCGATTTTAAGCCAAATTTGAAATCTTTTTTGCATTTCAAATCAACGGCTAATTAAACATTTAAGAGCATCTCATTTGAGATGCTCTTTTTTTGCAAATAATTATAACAGAGGTGTTTTATGAAAAAATATTCAACCATTCTTTTTGACCTTGACGGAACGCTCACTGATTCATCGCAGGGAATTATTAACTCTATCATTTATGCGCTTAAAAAGTACGATATCAATGTTTATGATATGACGCTTTTGAGAAAGTTTTTAGGTCCTCCGCTTCACGAATCGTTTGAAAAATTTTTCGGTTTTGATAAGGAAAAATCTTTGCAGGCAGTAAAATATTATCGAGAGTATTTCAGTACAAAAGGTTTGCTTGAAAACGAAGTTTATTGCGGTATAACCGACTTGCTTCAAAATCTTAAAGAAAACGGAAAAACTCTTATTGTTGCCACCTCTAAGCCTCAACCGTTTACCGATAGAATTATGGAGCATTTTGACCTTGAAAAATATTTTGATTTCATCGCAGGTTCAAATATGGATACTACTCGCTCAAAAAAAGCGGAAGTTATCGAATATGCACTTAGTGAGTGTAATATTATAGATAAATCAAGTGTGATTATGGTTGGAGATAGGGCGGAAGATATGATTGGAGCTCAAACGGTAGGCATTGACTCAATCGGTGTAGAATATGGCTACGGCACATTTGATGAACTTAAAAATGCCGGTGCAACATATATTGCTAAAACAGTTGAAGAATTAAAATCCTTATTGATTTAATATGTAACATTCTTTTTCTTGCTTATTTTATTATAATATGATAAATTGTAAATATAAGTTTTTGGCTTGGTGGGGATAATATGAACTTGAAAGGTAAGACTTGCTGTTTCAGCGGGCATAGAAATTTAGGTAAATATGATTACAATTATGTTTACCAACGAACTAAAGATATAATTACTTTGCTGGCTGAAAACGGTATTGTCTATTTTGGCACGGGCGGTGCAATAGGATTTGATACCATTGCTGCAAAAGCGGTGATTGCTGTTCGCGAGATATATCCGCAAATAAAACTTATACTCGTGCTGCCCTGCGAAGACCAGGCAAGGTATTGGAAAGCAGAAAATGTTGAGGAATATAACAAAATAAAGGAGCAAGCGGACAAAATTCGATATGTATCAAAATCATATTATGACGGCTGCATTCACAAGAAAAATCGCCATATGGTAGATTGCAGTAGTATTTGCGTATGCTTTTTAACTGATTTTGAAAGCGGAACTGCCGTAACTGTTGATTACGCAATTGAAAAGGGCCTTGATGTTATAAATGTGGCTGATGAATTTGATGATGTTTTATAAATGTAAAAAAGCAGGTCGTTGACCTGCTTTCAGTATATAATAGAAATGGTTTGGCAGCTTCATTACTAAAATACAAGGAAATTAAAAGTATGGAAAATAATATAATTGAAGGCTTTGTTTTATGAGGTAACCCGATTTTTGCTTTTACATTTTATTCATCTTGCAATTATTATCTATATATGTTACACTGACTGTATAATCAATATAACAATGAAAAGAGGTAAATTTATGATTTGTAAAAATTGTTCAGCAAACATTGACGATAATGTAGCTTTCTGCCCATATTGCGGTGCGCATAATGATGCACAAGGCAGTCAGCAAACTCAAAATGAATATTACAACCAAAATGAGCAGCAGAGCGGTCAATATTTTTATAACGGTCAGCAAAATCATCAATATCAACAGCAGAATACGAATTATAATCCTCAGCAGATGAATACCGAGCCTACTAAGGATAAACTTGTAGCAGGCTTGCTTGCGATTTTCCTTGGCACTTTGGGAATTCATAAATTCTATCTGGGCTATACTAAAAGCGGCGTTATTATGCTTCTTGTATCACTCCTTACATTTGGAGTAGGTGCAAGCGTTATGGCTGTAATAGCTCTTATTGAGGGCATACTTTACCTAACAAAATCTGACGCGGAATTTTATCAAACCTATGTTCAAAATAACAAAGAATGGTTTTAAATTTTGACTGCGAAAGGTAAAACTAAAAAATAAAATTGTACAAAGCACCGTTTTGATTGCGAAAATGATATGCACTCCAAAAGTTAGACACTTTTGGGGTGCATATCATTTTCTTGTTTTGGGGTTAATTTATTATAATTCTATTTTATCAAGTGGTGTGATGTTTAAATTCTGCAATATTTGTTTTGCTTTTTGCAAATTTTCCTTATCATCGTAAACGCTTGGGCTGTGTGCGTCAAGCCCGATTACAACATCATTTCCGACTTTGCTGACTATTTTCCAAAAATCAAGATTAGGATAATTTCTTTTGGCTGTAAAGCCCAAAAAATTAAATTCAAGCGGTATGCCGATTTTTTTAAGCTCTGTAATCATATATGTCATTTTTTTAATATATAATTCGCTGTCACCTTTAAAGTTTATTAAATCAGGATGTGCCACATAGGTGTAATATCCGCTTTTTGCGCCGAGAATTACCTGACTTATATATTTGTCAAGCACGGCAGTCGACTTAGTAGGTGAATCTGAATATATCGCATAATCCTCATATTCATTGTCAACATAATGCTGGCCCAAAATTAAATAATCATAATTAAATGTTTTTAAAAACTCAATTTCCTTTTTAAAAAGCGCAGGGTAATATTCAAGTTCAAGGCCGAGCTTGATGTCAATTTTGCCTTTGTATTTTTCTTTTAACGAATTTATACTTTTTGCATATCCTTCGGCTTCATTTGGAAGCATTCTGAAACTGCTGACATAACCGTTTGGAAAAAGATACGGCGCGTGGTCGGAAAAACCGATTGTACTATATCCGTTTTCAATCGCTTTTATTACATATTCCTCATCTTTTCCGCTTGCGTGATTGCAACGGTATGTATGAGTATGAAGATTAAACATTTATTTCACGCTTTCAATAAATTTAAGGAAGTCTTTTTTGCCTTCTTCATCACGGGAGTATACGCCGCACTGCTCAAGAATAGATGTGAATACAATGCCTATTTCTTTTTGCAAAATCTCCTCGCAGTTATCGGCAGTGATGTCGTATTTATTCATAATCATATCTGCCCAGTCTTTGTGGCTTGCAATTGCATCAATTTTGCTGATGTCTTTGCCTTGCAACATAGCATCTTTTAAAAGTGCCATTTCATTTTTTAATCTGCTTGGCAAAACTGCAAGTCCCATGACTTCAATAAGGCCGATGTTTTCCTTTTTAATATGATGATATTCAGGATGCGGATGGTAAAAACCTAAAGGACATTCATCAGTAGTAATATTATTTCTTAAAACTAAATCAAATTCGAATTTGCCGTCCCTCATTCTTGCAATCGGGGTGATAGTGTTGTGCTTTTCACCGTCCGTTTCGGCATAAATGAATGAGTTCTCGTCTGTATATCCTCTCCAAGCGGTGAGAATTTTACCTGCAAGGTCAACAAGCCTTTCCTTGCTTTTACTTGAAATACGGATAACACTCATAGGCCATTTTACAATTCCTGCTTCTACATCTTCAAAACCGCTGAATTTAACTTGCGTTTCGATAGGCGCTTTTGCCATTGCGAATTCATAATTGCCGCCCTGAAAATGCTCGTGAGTAAGTATTGAACCGCCTACAATAGGCAAATCTGCATTTGAGCCGATAAAATAATGTGGAAAAAGCTCAATAAAATCAAGCAACTTTTCAAATGCGCTTCTGTCAATTTTCATCGGTGTATGTTCACTGTTAAACACAATGCAATGCTCATTATAATATACATATGGTGAATACTGAAGATAGAAATCATCACCGCCAAGCACCATAGGTATAATTCTGTGATTTTGGCGTGCCGGGTGGTTTACTCTGCCGGCATATCCCTCATTTTCCTTGCATAAAAGGCATTTTGGATATGATGCACTTTTCATTTTAAGCGCAGCGGCAATGGCTTTAGGGTCTTTTTCAGGTTTTGACAGATTTATGGTAATGTCAATATCGCCATATTCAGTTTTAGTAATCCATTTTAAATCATTTTTTATTCTGTAACGCCTTATGTAATTGCTGTCTTGGCTTAATTTGTAGTAAAAATCAGTTGCACATTTTGGCGATTTTTCATAAAGAGAATTGAATTTGCTGATGACATTACTTGGCCTTGGGGTAATAAGCCCCATAATCTTTGTGTCAAAAAGGTCACGGTAAACAACACTGTCTTCACAAAGCCCGTTTGAAACTGCATAATCTAATATGACAGCCAAGATTTTTTCAAGGTCGTTTTCTTTTGCTTCGCATTCTTCAAAAGTGTCAATGCTTAAAGCTTCGCAAATTTGGTTAGTTGCCCAAATTTCATCTTCCTTTTCAATCATTTGGTTATTGATTGCATAATTAACAAGTGATTTTATCGCTTCAAAAATATTCATTTGATTCTCTCTTTTCTGATTTTTTCGTTTATATTATAATGTTTACTTATATTATTTTCAATAACTATTATGGATTTTTACAAATATATTTTGATAAACTTAATTTGCTTTTGATAAATACTTATGATATACTTAAAAAGAGGTGGGTTTATGGATAATTTAAATCTTTTTAATAACAAAGCGGAAAATTATGTAAAAGCAAGGCCAAACTATGCCAAAACGCTCATTGAAAAGCTTAAAACTTATAATCTTAGCAATGAAAGCACGGTTGCGGATATTGGTTGCGGTACAGGCATATTTGCCCGCCAATTGTTAGAAATCGGAGCAAAGGTTTACGGTGTTGAAATAAATGCTGAAATGCGAAACAAGGCAGAGGCGAATCTTGCCGTTTTTCATAATTTTGTGAGCGTAAATGCTTGCGCAGAAAATACAAATCTTGACGATGATAGCGTTGATTTTATTACCTGTGCGCAGTCTTTTCACTGGTTTGATAAGAAAAAATTCAAAGCTGAATGTAAAAGGATTTTAAATTGCAACGGTTATGTTGCACTTGTTTGGAATACGAGGGATAATGACGCCCAAAGTGTAAAAGAACTATCCGATTTGACCGAAAAATATTGTAAAAATTTCGTCGGCTTTAACGGCGGAACAAGAAAAGATATTGAAGAAATCAAAGAATTTTTTAATGGAAAATACGAATATTTTGAATTTGACAATCCCCTTGAATATGATGAAGAAAAGTTTGTAGAGCGTTGCCTTTCAAGCTCATACGCACTTGTTAAAGATGATGAAAATTATGAAGCGTATGTAAAAGAACTCAAATCTTTTTTTGAAAAACATCAAATAAACGGAATTTATAAAATGCCAAATAAGTCGGAATTATACATAGGCAAAATAGAAAAATGATTAGGTGTTTAAGCCTAATCATTTTTTATTTATATCAAATCTTTAATTCTAAATTTTTTGAATAAAATAAATGAACTCGGTTCAGATTCGTAAAGAATACCAATGTGTTCATCATCAACTCTTGTAAGGCAGGAATAAGCAAAAAATCCTTTGTTAATTTCCGTTTCGCTGTACCAATTTATTCCCGCAACCTTACCGTGCGATTTGTAAAATTTGCCGACTGTTATTACACCGTTTTCACGCTTTTTGCTGTTTGGATGTGAACAAAAAACATAATCGCCGATACTTATTATGCTCTTTTGGCATTTTGGTGCATAAAGATTTGTTTTGCCTGCTTTTATCCAAGTTTTTCCGTCGTCATAAGAGATAGACATAGGTGTTTTTCCGTATCTTTTTGCTCTGCCAAGTGCTATTACGGCACCGCTCGGAGCTTGCACCATTTGCCATTCATCAATGTTTTGGGCATATGGGTGACCTGCCATTCTGTGCCAGGTTTCGCCGTTGTCAATCGAGTAAATTGATACGGTTTCTTTTCTGTCAACATAAAGCGGCATTACAATTCTGCCTTTGTGCGTTGTGATTCCTACGCCCGGTGCAACACCTAAAAATGTTCCGTCTGCTTTAATTAAAACCTGACCTGTAATATCTTTCGGCTCGCTCCAGGTTTTGCCGTTGTCACTGCTTTTAAATAAAAAGAGATAATTTCTTTTCGGTGCTTTCAGCGGTGCGCCGAATGTGGTTTTTACCCCCGCTTCGTTAATATTCGATGGGGACTTTCCGTTTAAAAAGATATTGCCGAGATATTCATCACCTTTAAAAAGTTCGCCGGTTTCATATTTTGCAGTTAAGCCGGTAGTATTAAAATTGCGGTCAAGTACATTTCGGCTTTTATCTATTACATAAAAATTTCCGTCACGGTCATATAAAGTCGGCCTTAACTCTTTGTTGTAAAGAGCGTAAGGTGCTTTCTTTTTATCAAGTATGCTTCTTTTATGTAAGCCTTTGCACTCCGGGTAAAAATCGGCAAGCAGTATTACATCCCCGTTAGGCGCAATTGCCATGCAAGGGTCAATATAAAATGCCGAGGCGTAGCATTCATCACTCAGCATTGTTTTTCTTGCGGGCGGAGCGGCAATGATTTCAATATCACTCCAGGTTTCACCGCCGTCCTCACTTCGCCTTATTGCAATTTCTATATATCCCCAGTCGGCACCGCAGCTTTGAGCGTCAATTGCGGCAATAAGCGTTTTGCCGCTTCTTATTAAACTCGGAATTCTAAATGCGTTTGAGCCGTTTGATTTGTTGCTGAGTACGGTTAATTTTTTATCTAAAAAATCAGGATTATTACCGCAAAATATAACTTTTTCGCCACTCATATATATGACCTCTCAATGAATTTATAAAACTATAATATCATATGCAAAAAGTTTTTAAAAGAGTATTTTATAAAACACTTGAAAATCTTTCCTTAAACAGTTACAATAGAATGGAAATATTAAAGAAAAGGAGGAATTTCAATATGCTTTGGGAACTTAAAAAGATTTGGTATAGAATTTACCAAAAGGTTTTTAAGGTTGCAATGTGTTTTATGGACTGGTCCGAGCCACAGCTTCTTGAAGGTGCAGGCAGTGTTCTTAAACTGCCGGAGTTCATAAAGAGCAAAGGTATTAACAAGGTTTTAGTCGTGACCGATAAAGGGCTTATGAGCTTAAATCTTCTTGATCCTTTATTCAAGAAACTCGAAGAAGTTGGGGTTGAATATGTTGTTTATGATGGTGTTCAGCCTAACCCTACTATCCCTAATATCGAAGAGTGCAAGGATATGTATAATCAAAACAACTGTCAGGGCATTATAGCATTTGGCGGCGGTTCTTCAATGGACTGTGCTAAAGCAGCAGGTGCAAGGGTTGTAAAGCCTAAGCAGTCTGTTCGTGCTATGAGAGGTCAGCTTAAAGTTCATAAGGCACTTCCACCGTTCTTCGCTGTTCCTACAACAGCAGGTACAGGCTCGGAAACAACTGTTGCCGCAGTAGTAACTGACCCTGAAACTCACGAGAAGAATGCTATTAACGATACTTGTCTTAGACCTAAGTACGCTGTACTTGACCCTGAGCTTACAGTAGGCTTGCCACCTCATATTACTTCTACAACCGGTATGGATGCTCTTACTCACGCAGTTGAAGCTTATATCGGAAAGAGTAATACCAAAGAAACTATCAGAGAAGCTGAACAAGCTACAAAGCTTATCTTTGATAATATCGAAGAAGCATACAATAACGGTAAGGACCTTGAAGCAAGAGGTAATATGCTTAAAGGCTCATATCTTGCAGGTCGTGCTTTTACTCACGCATATGTAGGTTATGTTCACGCTATTGCTCATAATCTCGGCGGTTTGTACGGTACACCTCACGGTTTGGCTAATGCAGTAATTTTACCTTATGTTTTGGATTACTATGCTGACGCTGCTTATCCGCAGCTTGCAAAGCTTGCAGATATTGTCGGTATCGGTAAAGGTCTTGACACCGCAGGTAAGGGTAAGGCATTTATTGAAGCTATCAGAACTCTTAACAGAAATATGAATATTCCTGAAAAGTTCGATTTCATCAAGGAAGAAGATTTACCTATTCTTATTGAGCGTGCTCTTAAAGAGGGTAACCCACTTTATCCTGTACCAAAGATTATGGATAAAAAGGATTGCGAGGCAGTTATTCGCTCCTTTATGGCATAATTATATAAACATAAACGGCAGTCAATCGGGAAACCGCTTGGCTGTCTTTTTTTATTTTGTTTTTGTTTTTGCTTGAATATATTGTAAAAATGTGATATATTTTATCTGTATAGTTTTGTTAAAACTGTCTATTATTTAAAATTTATTTGTTTTTACAGGTGTGGAATATGAAAAAAATAACTTCTTTAATAATAGTCTTTTCAATGCTCGTGGCTATGCTTGCCTGCTTTGACGTCAGCACTGCTTTTGCTGCTACAAGCGGTAATTGCGGCGCAAATTTTGGCGGTACTAATGCAAAATGGAGCTTAAATACTTCAACCGGTGTGCTTACTATTTCAGGTAAAGGCGCAACTAAAGATTGCGGTAATGTAGGCTCAAATCAAGCCCCTTGGAAAGATTCAAGGGATAAGATTAAAAGCATTGTTGTTGAAGAGGGTATTACTGCGCTGGGACGCTATATGTTTTACAAATGTGAAGTTGCCGAAAGTGTAAGCTTACCGTCAACTTTAACTGCTATCGGGGATACAAAATTTCTTGAATACGGAACATTTGTTGACTGCAAGGCATTGACAAATGTAACTTTACCTTCAAAGCTGCAAACTATCGGTCATGCCGCTTTTAAAGGATGTTCTTCGCTTAAATCTATCAAAATACCTGACAGTGTTACTACTATCGGTACTTCGGCATTTGAGGATTGCAAAGCTCTTTCAACCGTAACTTTCGGTACGGGTGTGAAGGTAACCGGTAATATGGCATTTAGGAATTCAGGTGTCAGCAAAGTCAAATTTTCTTCTACCATTACGGAAATTTCACCGTGGAGCTTTTATGGCTGTATGTTTGTAAATCTTGAAATTCCGGAAAGCGTCGAAAAAATAAGTATTCGTTCATTTGCAAACTGTACCGCTTTGCAAAGTGTTACTGTTAATAACGCAAATTGCGTGTTTGACGGTATCGGCCAAGCAGATGCAAGCGGTGGTAAAGACCCATTTAACGGTTCACAGCAGAGCCTTATAGTTAAGGGACATTCAGGTTCTACTGCTCAAACTTATGCCAAGGCAAAGGGATATACTTTCCAAAGTATTGATAATTGCGACCATTCATCAACACACGAGGTTATTACACTTGAACCCACCTGCACAACTGCCGGCACTACCACCCAAGTGTGCGATAATTGTGGCTTTGTAGTGTCTGAAACACAGCTTCCGGCAAAGGGACACAGTTATGAAACAGTAAATACAGAAAATAATAACGGGCATACTTATGATTACCAAAAATGCTCTGCTTGTAATGATGAAAAAACAGTTATTACACATAATGCCTTTGTTGAAGGGTATTATGATTATAAAACTACTGCTACCTGCACAAAAGCCGGAATAGAAACAAAAACCTGCAAGGTCGAAGGTTGCAATAAAGTTGAAGTTAAGGCAGTTCCAAGTACGGGGCATACTATTGAAAAATCAACTGTAGCAAAACAGCCTACCTGTACGCAGGCGGGTGAAGAAAAGGGTGTTTGCTCGGTATGCAATACTGAAGTTACACAGACTATTCCTGCTTTGGGCCATACTTTTTCAGATAATAAAGAAACGCTTGATAATACAACGACAGACGGCCATACCTATCTTGTTGAAACATGCACAGTATGCGGTGAAAAACAGTCGACACCAACCCATGTTGAATGGGTTGAGGGGCAGTATAAATCATCTGTATTAACCAAGCCTACCTGTACCATTAACGGTGTTCAAATTGATACTTGCCAAATTTGCGGGCAGAGAAGGACTGTTTCAATTCCTGCAAACGGTGAGCATGTATGGCAGCAAACAAGCCGAACCGAGCCTAAATGTACCACTAACGGTACGATTTATTATAAATGTCAAAATTGTAATGCCACCAAGAGCGAAACCATACCTGCACTTGGGCATAATAATGTTGTGCAAACCGAGGTTAAACCTACTTGCACAGCCGCAGGATATACTATTTACAGATGTTCGACTTGCGGTGCTACAACAAGAGTTGAAAACTCTGCAACAGGGCATACTCCGGCTGATGACAGCTATGTAATTACGATTGAACCTACTTGTACCAAAGGCGGTGCGGCTACTGCAACTTGTGCTACTTGCGGTGAAGCATATGATATTGTGCTTGATGCACTCGGCCACAATTATGTAAATTTGGACACCGCAATTGACGGACATACTGACCATGTTGACAGAAAAGTTATATGCTCCCGTTGCCAAGATTTGAAATCGGAAAATGAAAAATATCATCTTGAATGGGTAGACGGTAATTATACTACCGAAACAATTGTTGCCGGTAACTGCACCACATCTGCAATTTATAAAGATACTTGCACATTTTGCGGTGCAACAAGAAATCGTACGGTTGAAGCTACGGGTGCGCATAATTATTCGTATTCGGGATATGATGCAAATTCCGCAAAACTTACATATACCTGCTCAATTTGTAATGATGTTAAATCATACAATCCAACTATTGTTTTAGCGGCGTGGAATGTAAATAATGTTAATAAAAAGGCGGCAGATGTTACAAACGGTTATTTATTTGAACTTTCGGGTGACGGAATAATCAATGCGAAGGATTACGCGCTTATTAAACAGGCGGTTGCTAAAAAATCATCAAAAAATTAAATAATTACAATTTTACCGGCAATGCAAAATGCTTTGCCGGTAATTTTTTTGCCTTTTGGTATGTTTGTAACTAATTTTTAATAATATATTTTAATAATAATATTTACTTTATGTTAATTTTATATTATTATATAAAAGAAGAAAAATGACTCTTTTATTCGGAGGTAGAAAAATGAGTATTGCTTATAAAAGAATTTTACTTAAATTAAGCGGCGAAGTACTTGCCGGTGCAAAGGGTACGGGTATTGATAATGATACTGTTGTTACTATTTGCAAATCAGTTAAAAAAATTTCCGATATGGGTGTTGAAGTCGGAATAGTAGTCGGCGGCGGTAACTTCTGGCGTGGCAGAACAAGCGAGCATATGGACAGAACAAGAGCTGACCATATCGGTATGCTTGCAACTGCTATGAACTCTCTTGCTCTTTGCGACGCTCTTGAGCAGCTTGGTGCTGATGTAAGGGTGCAGACTGCTATTGAAATGCGCCAAATTGCCGAACCTTATATCAGAAATAAAGCTATTCGCCATTTTGAAAAAGGCAGAATCGTTATTTTCGGCTGCGGTACGGGTTCACCGTTCTTTTCAACTGACACTGCCGCTGCGCTTCGTGCAGTTGAAATCAATGCAGATGTTCTTCTTAAAGCAACTAATGTTGACGGTGTGTATGATAAAGACCCTAATAAGTATGATGATGCGGTTAAGTTTGATAATGTAACTTTCAAAGAAGTTCTTGCAAGGGATATTAAAGTTATGGATTCAACAGCATTTTCACTTTGCAAGGATAATGATTTGTCAATCCTTGTATTTGACCTTACAGATCCGGAAAATATTGTAAAAGCTGTGTCAGGTGAAACAATCGGCACACTTGTTGAAAACTAATAAATAATCAATTTTTTATAGAGAGGTATTGAAATGGAAAGCGTATTTGCAAAAACAAAAGAAAAAATGGATAAGTGTTTAACATCACTTGAAAGGGACTTTGCCGCAATCAGAGCCGGCAGAGCTAACCCGGCTGTACTTGATAAAGTTATGGTTGATTATTACGGTGTACCTACTCCGATTAACCAAATGGCTGCCGTAAGCGTACCGGAAGCAAGGCTTCTTGTTGTTCAACCGTGGGATGCATCAACACTTAAAGAAATCGAAAAAGCTATTAACACAGCAGACATCGGTATCAATCCGCAAAATGACGGTAAGGTTATCAGACTTTCATTCCCTCAGCTTACAGAGGAACACAGAAAGAATCTTCAAAAGGATATTTCTAAAAGAGGCGAGGAAGCTAAAGTAGCTATCCGTAATGTTCGCCGTGATGCAATGGATGATATAAAAAAGCTTAAAAAAGATAACGAAATCACCGAGGATGAACAGAAAGACGGAGAAAAGAAACTTCAGGATATTACCGATGATTTTGTAAAACAGGCTGACTCTATTACAAAGAAGAAGGAAGAGGAAATCCTTTCAATATAGCTTTAGCATAAAGAGGAGCTGAATTACAGCTCCTTGTTTGCTTTTAATTCTCACTTAATTAGGAGGAAATTATGGCAATATTCGGTAAAAAAAACAGCCAAACAGATGCTCAGTTTGATATACTTCCGAAAAATATAGGCATTATAATGGACGGAAACGGAAGATGGGCAAAAAAAAGAGCTTTGCCGAGAAGTGCAGGGCATAAAGCCGGAGCAGAGGTTTTTCGTACTATCAGTAAGGAATGTGGCAGATTAGGGCTTGAAAGCGCAACTTTTTACGCTTTTTCAACTGAAAATTGGAAAAGGCCAAAAGAAGAAGTTGACGCAATTATGCACCTTTTTAAAGATTATTTGCTTGAAGCTAAAAGTGATATTACAGCGGCAGGCAATATGAAAATGAAATTTATCGGCGAGCGTGAGGGTATGAGCAAGGAATTGCTTGACCTTATGGATGAGGCCGAGGAAGATACATCAAATAATACAGGTACTACAATTTATTTGGCAGTTAATTACGGCGGCAGGCTTGAAATTTGCGATGCTGTAAATAAGCTTGTTGCTATGGGCAAAACAAATATTACCGAAAAAGATATAAGTGAAAATATTTTTACCCCGCCTGAATGTGATTTGATAATTCGCCCGTCGGGTGAGCAAAGACTTTCAAACTTTATGCTTTGGCAGTCTGCGTACAGTGAACTTTGGTACAGCGATGTACTTTGGCCTGATTTCAAAATAGAAGATTTGCATATGGCACTTCGTGATTTTGAAAAGAGAAATCGTCGTTTCGGCGGATAAATATTAGATAATTTTGTTGTTTTGAAACAATAGGAGAATACGAATATGAAACAAAGAGTTATTACTGCAATTTGCCTTTTGGCAGTACTTGCAGTTGTTGTGTGGCAAATAAATACACCGATTTTGCTTATTGCTGTTGCATTTCTTTCAGCAGTTGCAAGCGGCGAAATTATGAAATGTGCAAAGGTTGAAAATACTTTTATTCGCGTGGTGGGAATTATTTTTTCGGCGTGCTTCCAGCTTTTTGCAAGCGCGAGGGTACTTGAACCTTGGGTAAGCGAAGCAGTTTGGGGAAAAGTAATCGGCGCCGTGCCGAATATTGTTTACATCATTGTTCTTGGCCTTGTATTTTTCCTTGCAATGCTTAAAAATTATGCTTATACCACTTTTGAAGATGTAAGCGTATCGTTTTTTGCAAGCGTGGTTGTACCTTTCGGTTTTTCAATTTTTATTAGGCTTCGTGATATGTTTGTTGATGAGCAATTTGGTATTTACCTTATTTTCTATGCTCTTATTTGCGCACTTGCTACCGATACCGGCGCACAGCTTACCGGTATGGCATTCGGCAAGCATAAGATGTCACCTAATATTTCACCTAAAAAAACTATTGAGGGTGCATTCGGCGGACTTGTGGTTAGTATGATTTTAAACGCAGTTGCACTCACCCTTTATAATAAATTGGCAAACAGTGTTATTCCTCAAAATATGGCAACACTTCTTCTTGCAATGGTACTTCCTACTTCATTTATGGGTATGATGGGTGACCTTTCAGCTTCTGTATTAAAGCGTAATTTTGGAGTTAAAGATTTCGGCAAGATTTTTCCAGGCCACGGCGGTGTGATGGACAGAATGGATTCATCACTTTTCACCTTGCCTGTTACATATGCAATTGCACTTGTTGCAACCAAATTATTTTAACCTTTTGAAAGAGGGGGATACCTTATGAAAAAAATATCTCTTTTAGGTTCAACCGGTTCTATCGGAACACAGAGCCTTGATGTATGCGAAATGCACGGTTATGATGTGAAATGCCTAACAGCTAATTCAAAAGTTGATATTATGGAAGAGCAGATTCGTAAATTTAAGCCTGATATGGTTTGTATGATGAGCGAAACTGCCGCAAAGGAACTCAAAGCAAAAATCAGTGATACGAACACAAAAGTAGTTTGCGGTATGGAAGGGCTTATTGAATGTGCAACATATGATAAGGCTGATACGGTTTTAAACTCGGTAGTAGGTATGGTTGGTCTTCAGCCTACCCTTGAAGCTATTAAGGCGAAGAAAACCTTGGCTCTTGCAAATAAGGAAACACTTGTTGCCGGCGGTCATCTTGTTACAAATTTGGCAAAGGAAAACGGTGTTCAAATTCTTCCTGTTGACAGCGAACATTCAGCAATTTTTCAGTCAATGCAGGGTATGCCGAATAAAAAAGCAATTAAAAAAATTATTCTTACAGCTTCGGGCGGTCCTTTCTTCGGCAAAACACTTAAAGAACTTGAAAATGTAACAGCAAAGGACGCACTTAAACATCCTAATTGGGATATGGGCGCAAAAATCACCATTGACTCTGCTACTATGATGAATAAAGGCCTTGAATTTATTGAAGCTAAATGGCTTTTTGATATGCCTAATGACGATATTGAAATTGTTGTTCATAGGGAAAGCGTAGTTCATTCAGCTATTGTTTATCAGGATAATTCAATGATTGCGCAGCTCGGTGTGCCGGATATGCGAATTCCTATCCAATATGCGCTGACTTACCCTGAAAGAGAGCCAAGCCCTGTTAAAGAACTTTCGCTTACGGATTACGGCAAGCTTACCTTTTTTGAACCTGATTATGATACTTTCAAATGTATAAATGTTTGCAAAAAAGCTATTGAACTCGGCGGGCTTCACCCCGCATCTGCAAACGGTGCAAATGAAGAAAGCGTAAAACTTTTCTTAAACGGTAAAATTAAATTTACAGATATTGCATATCTTAATAATGAGGCAATGAAAAATGCCCCTGAAAAAGAAAACTTTACTCTTGAAGATGTCCTTGAAGCAGACAGAAAAGCAAGAGAATATGTAATTGAGGCGGTAGGGTGAATATAACATCTATTTGGAACAGTGTGTATCCCATAGTAATAGCAATTTTATTTTTTGAATTGATAATTGTTATACACGAGTTAGGCCATTTCGCAGTGGCAAAGCTTATGAAAATTCAGGTTAATGAATTTTCGATAGGTATGGGGCCGAAGCTGTTTCAACATAAAGGTAAAAAAACTAAATATTCTTTAAGGCTTATTCTGTTTGGCGGTTACTGCTCAATGGAGGGCGAGGATAAAGAAAGCGACAGTGAAAATGCCTTTGTTAATAAAAAAGTTTGGCAAAGGATACTTGTAGTTGTTGCAGGTGCGGTTATGAATCTTATTTTGGGGTTGATAATTGTACTTATTCTTGTATGCTCTCAAAATCTTGTAGGCACAACTGAAATTGCAAAGTTTGATGATAACGCAATCAGCCAATCATATGGTTTGCAAGTCGGCGATAAAATTAAAAGTATTGACGGAATGAGGGTTTATTCCACCAATGATGTTATGACCGGCTTTTCAAGATGCTCAAACGAAAATGTTAACCTTGTTGTTGAACGCGGCGGCAAAGATGTGAGCCTTAAGGTTCAATTCGGCACGGAAGAATATAAAGGGCATCAATACACGGTAATGGATTTTTGGCTGCGTGGGGTAAAGAAAACACCTGCAAATGTCATTTCGCAAACGGGTAAGGAATTTGTTTCTTATGCAAGAATGGTATTTCTCTCCGTTCACGATTTAATAGTCGGCCGTTACGGTATCTCTGATATGAGCGGGCCGATTGGAGCAGTAAGCGTTGTTTCAACCGCGGTTAAAACTTCGGTTTATTCAATGCTCAGAATAATGGCCCTTTTAACTATAAATGTCGGCCTTTTTAACCTTTTTCCTATTCCTGCGCTTGATGGATGGCGCTTGTTTGTTTTAATAGGTGAGGGTGTAACCGGCAAAAAGCTTCCGCAAAAGGCGGAATATTTAATCAACGCTGTCGGTCTTGCAGCACTTCTTGCATTGATGTGCTTTGTAACTTTCAGCGATATAACAAAGTTCTTTTAAAATCTTTTTTGGGTGAAAATTATGGAAAGAAGAAAAAGTAAAAAAATAAAACTCGCCAATACATTTATCGGCGGTGACAGTCCTATTCTTGTTCAAAGTATGCTTAATATTCCTGCAAGCGATATTGAAGGTTCTGTTCAGCAGGCAAAGGAACTTGCATCTGCCGGATGCCAGGTAATTCGCTTTGCTATTCCTAACGAGGAGGCTCTTAATCTTATTGAGCCTATTAAAAATGCAGTGGATGTACCGCTTGTAGCCGATATTCATTTTGATTACAAGCTTGCGCTCGGTGCTGCTGAAAGAGGAATAGATAAAATCAGAATAAATCCGGGTAATATAGGTGATGATTCCAGAGTTAAGGCTGTTGCAGATTCTTGCAGGCAAAAAAATATTCCTATCAGAATAGGTGTAAATTCAGGTTCGCTTGAAAAGCATATTTTGGCTAAATACGGTTCACCTACCCCTGAAGCTATGGTTGAATCTGCACTTTACCACGCAAATTTGCTTGAAAAATTTGATTTTGACGATATTATTATTTCTATAAAATCAAGCAATGTTGAAACTATGATTAACGCATATGAGCTTGCGGCTCAAAAGTGCGATTATCCGCTTCACCTCGGTGTAACGGAAGCCGGAACCGAAAGAATGGGCATTATCAAATCGGCAGTAGGTATAGGCTCGCTTCTTACCCACGGTATAGGTGATACTATTCGTGTAAGCCTTACAGATTCACCTGTTAAAGAAGTATTCGCCGCATTTGATATTTTAAAAGCCATCGGGCTTAAAAATGACAGCCCTTATCTTATTTCCTGCCCAACCTGCGGCAGAACTAAAATTGACCTTGTAGGCCTTGCAAAGCAAGTTGAAGAAAAACTTAAAGATTGTAAAAAGCCTATTAAAGTTGCGGTAATGGGATGTATTGTAAACGGCCCCGGCGAAGCTAAAGAAGCAGATATAGGTATTGCCGGCGGTGACGGATGCGGCCTTATTTTTAAAAAAGGCGAAATTTTGCGAAAAGTTGATGAAAAAGACTTACTTGATGAGTTGATGAAGGAAATTGATAAATTATAATGAATAGATTTGCAGACTATTTTTCACATTATGTTAATGATGACACAATTACATATATAGGTAACGGTGATATTTCTTCTTTCACGGTTTCACGCCAAAACAGAGAATTAACAGTCGGCGTTTCTTTTGACAGTTTTGTTGATTACGCTGTTATTGATAATGCACAAAATCAAATTGCACAGGCTATGGAACTTAAAAAAGTTCATTTAAAACCTCGCTTTCCAAAATCCCAATTTTCGCTTGACGGTATTGAAAGAATTCTTGAATATGTAAGGCACGAAACTCCTGCGGCCAACGGATTTTTTGACGGATGTGAAGCCGAACTTGAGGACAGAACTCTTACCCTTTGCTTAAAAAAAGGCGGTAAAGATGTTCTTGAATCACAAAAGGTTGACCGTGCAATTTCAAACAAAATATATGAACTTTTTGATTTGGATTTGGTAGTAAATTTACTTGAAGTGCAAACCTTTGATATTGAAAAAGCAGTTAAAAAAGCTGTTGAAGAAAAGAGAGCGGAAGAGCAGCATAAAAAAGAAGAGGAAGAAAAAAATGTCAACCACGAATTGTGGGACGAGCTTCCCGTTTTTAAAGACACACTTAAAAAGATTTACGGTAAATCAATCGGCGAAAAGCCGAAAAACATAGCAGATGTATCAACGGAAGACGGTTATATTACCGTTTGGGGCGATGTGCTTAAAACAGAAGTTCGTGAAACCAAAAGAGGCACAAGCAAAATTTTTGATTTTGATATATCGGATTACACATCTTCTATCACGGTTAAAATGTTTGACGATAAGCGTGTTATTGACCCTCTTGTTGATAAAATAAACGAAGCCGGTACGCTTGTGATTTCAGGCGGCTATCAATTTGATACTTTTTCAAATCAGTATGTTCTTCGCCCTTATGCAATTGCAAGTATTAAAAAGGCAGAAAAAACTGATGATGAGCCTGAAAAAAGAATTGAACTTCATATGCATACCTCACTTTCTGAAATGGACGCAATTTCATCTCCTACTGCACTTGTAAAGCAGGCTATTAAGTGGGGGCATGAAGCTGTGGCTATTACAGATCACGGTGTTGTGCAGGCTTTGCCGGAAGCATATGCCGCATCTGGCAAGGGCAGTAAAATTAAACTTATTTTAGGTATGGAAGGTTATCTTGTAGATGATGAAAAATATCCTGATTTCATCAATATGAAAACTAACCAGTATGAGCGTTATCATATTATATTCCTTGTAAAAGAAGATACATCTATGGATGAATCTATACCAAAAGAAGAAAGAAAATACGGAAGAAAAAATCTTTACGAAATGATTTCCGCTTCAAATGTAAAGTATTTTAAAAAGCGACCGCTTATTCCAAAATCACTTTTAAGGCAAAAAAGAGAGAGTATTATTGTAGGCTCTGCGTGTGAGCAGGGTGAAGTATATCAGGCTATTTTGGAAGATGTTGATGAAGAAAAGCTTGAAGAAATTGCTTCATTTTATGATTATCTTGAAATTCAGCCAAACGGTAACAATGCTTTTATGCTTCGCACAAGCGACCGGGAATATGTAACTAATAAGCGCGGCGAAGAAAAGAAAAACCGTTATTGGCGAGTAAACAGTGAAGAAGATTTAATAAATATAAATAAAAAGATTATTGCTCTCGGCGATAAACTCGGCAAGCCCGTTGTTGCTACGGGCGATGTGCATTTCCTAAGTGAACACGATGCAAAATTCCGTGCAATTATTATGGCGTCAAAAGGTTTTGATGATGCGGATAATCAACCTCCGCTTTATTTCAAAACTACCCGCGAAATGCTTGATGATTTTGCTTGGGCAGGGGATAGAGCAAGGGAATTTGTAATTGATAACCCTAAAAAAATTGCTGACAGTATTATGGATAATATTCCGCCTATTCCGCCGGGAACATTCCAGCCGCATATTGACGGGGCTAATGAAGAACTTACGGAAAAATGCTGGAATATGGCTAAAGACCTTTATGGTGACCCTGTTCCTAAATATGTTGCAGACAGGCTTCAGCGTGAACTTGATTCTATTATAGGTCACGGTTTCGGTGTGCTTTATGTTATTGCCAAGCGTTTGGTTGAAGAAAGTGAGCGCAACGGTTATTTGGTAGGTTCAAGAGGTTCGGTAGGTTCTTCACTTGCCGCACATTTCGGCGGTATTTCCGAAGTTAATCCGCTTGCGCCTCATTACTATTGCCAAAAATGTAAGCACAGCGAATTTTTCCTTAACGGTGAATATGGCTCCGGCTTTGACCTCCCGCCTAAAAATTGCCCTAATTGCGGTACACCTATGAAGCGTGACGGGCATGAAATTCCGTTTGAAACTTTCCTTGGATTTGATGGGGATAAAGAACCTGATATTGACCTTAACTTTTCCGGTGAATATCAATCCCGCTCACATAGATTTACCGAAGAATTGTTTGGTAAAGAATATGTGTTTAAAGCAGGAACAATGGCAACGGTGGCTGATAAAACCGCTTACGGTTATGTTATGAAATATCTTGATGAAAGAGGTATTCAAAATGTAACACCGAGAGCTGAAATAGATAGATTAACAGTAGGTTGTACGGGTATTAAACGAACCACAGGTCAGCACCCTGGCGGTATGGTTGTTGTGCCGGATAAGTATACTGTTGAAGATTTTACTCCTATTCAGTATCCATCTAATGATGAATCAAAGGGTACATATACAACCCACTTCGACTTTAAAAATTCACTTCACGATACACTTTTAAAACTTGATGAGCTTGGCCATGATAATCCTACTCTTTATAAATATCTTGAAGATTCAACCGGTATTCCTGTAATGGATGTTGATTTATCAGACCCGCTTTTGTACAAGCTTATCACTTCTACCGAGCCGATAGGTGTTTCACCTGAAGATATAGATTGCCAAACAGGTACACTTGCAATTCCTGAAATGGGTACACCGTTTGTAATCGGAATGCTTCTTGAAGCTCAACCTAAAACTTTTGCCGACCTTCTTCAAATTTCAGGCCTTTCACACGGTACTGATGTATGGCTCGGTAATGCACAGGAACTTATCCAAAACGGCACTTGCACAATTTCCGAAGTTATCGGGTGCCGTGATGATATTATGACCTATCTTCTTCATAAAGCAGAAAAATATGAAAGAGAAACGGGAAAGGAATCACCGCTTAAAAAGAAAGATTGCTTTAAAATTATGGAATACACCCGTAAGGGCAAAGCACCAAAGGAACTTCCGCCTTATGAGGAAGCGATGAAAGCAGTCGGTGTTGAACAGTGGTATATTGACTCCTGCTATAAAATCAAGTATATGTTTCCTAAGGCTCACGCGGCAGCATATGTTATTGCCGCTTTGCGCCTTGCTTGGTATAAAATCCATAAGCCGATTAACTTTTATTCGGCATACTTTACTGTTCGCGGCGGTGCTATTGACGCAGTTGCAGCGGTGGCCGGCAAGCAGGCAGTTAAAAAGAAAATGGAAGAAATCAAGCTTAAAGGTAATGATAAAACCGCTAAAGATGAAAGTACATATATAGTTCTTCAAATTGTAATTGAAATGCTTGCAAGAGGTATTGAATTTTTACCTGTTGACATTTATAAGTCAGATGCAAGAATTTACCAAATTGAAGACGGAAAAATCAGGCTTCCTTTCGGTGCTGTTGACGGAATCGGCGAAAACGCCGCTGTTGCTCTTGCAAATGCACGCAATGACGGTGGCGGGGAATTCCTGTCTTACGATGATTTGATGGCAAGAGCAGGTGTAGGTAAAAGTGTTTGCGAAGCACTTAAAAATGCAGGCGCACTTGGTGATATGCCTGAATCTAACCAAATATCATTGTTTTAAAATGTGTTTTAATGTAATAAATACAGAAAATGTTTAAAAAATCTTGACATTAGCGTTGTAGTATGTTAGCATATTAACACTCTACTGTACTAAAGTGACAGGAGATTTATTGTTATGAAAAGATATTCAAAGCTTATTCCGCAGGGAACAAGAGATTTGTTATTTGAGGAATGTGATGACAGAAGAAATGTTGAATCCATTCTTTCAGCTTTGTTTAAAGAATATAATTATCGCAAGGTTATGACTCCGACAGTCGAATTTTTTGATGTATTCAGTGAAAATGACTTGGGTATTGAAGCTGAAGAAATGTACAAGCTTTCCGATTCTTTGGGCAGAACCACAGTACTTCGCCCTGATAATACAGCACCTATTGCCCGCCTTGTTGCTACCCGCCTTTCAAAGGAAGATTTTCCGGTAAAGCTTTATTATAACCAAAATGTATATGTTCGTAATAAAAGCCTTGCAGGCAGAGCAGATGAAACGGAGCAAAGCGGTATTGAATTTATCGGTGACGGAAGTATTGATGCTGATATTGAAGTTATTTCAATGGCTTATGAAGCTTTGAAAAGAAATAATGTAGCGTCATTTAAGCTTGAACTTTGCCACGCAGGTTTCTTTAAATCAATCCTTAATAAAATGGATATTACGGCAACGCAAAAGGCTGATATATGCAAGCTTATTGAGGGCAAAAACTATGCCGCACTCGGTGATATGCTTGCTAAATTTCCTGACAGTAAAGAGGCTGATGTTATTAAAAAACTGCCTCGTCTTTTTGGTGATGCCAGTGTTATCAATGAAGCTAAAAAGCTATATAATGATGAAAAATCGAATGAAGCACTTGATTATTTAAGAAGTGTTTATGAAAAGCTTTGCGATATGGGACTTGGTGATAATATTACTATTGACTTGGGCTTGGTAAACAGAAGTAATTATTACACCGGCGTTATCTTTCGCGGATATGCGGAGGGTAGCGGCTTAACAATCGTTTCGGGCGGTAGGTACGATAATCTTCTCGGTGAATTCGGGCTTGATGCCCCTGCAATAGGATTTGGTGTTAATGTAAATGCACTTTGCGATGTAATGCGTGAAGAAATAAATGTTGACCGACCTATTCGTATTGCTTTAACTAAAGGTAGGCTTGAAAAATCATCAATATCTCTTTTTCAAAAAATGGGACTTGATACAACAGAACTTGAAAATAAGGGCAGGCGTTTAATTCTCCCTGTCGGTGATTTTGAAGCGGTTCTTTCCAAAGCACCTGATGTAATTACTTATGTTGAACACGGGGTGTGTGATATTGGTGTTGTAGGTAAGGATACCATTGTTGAGCATGGCAATTCATTTTATGAAGTTATTGACCTTAATATCGGAAAATGCCGATTTGCCCTTGCTTGCCCAAAGGGTACAGACTTTTTCTCCGGCTACCGCAGAAAAGTTGTTGCAAGTAAATATCCAAAGGTTGCAAAGGCATATTTTCAATCAAAGGGTATGGATGTTGATATTATTAAAATTGAGGGTAGTGTTGAGCTTGCTCCGTTGCTTGGCCTTGCAGACGGTATTGTAGATATTGTTGAAACAGGCTCAACCCTTAAAGAAAACGGACTTGAAGTAGTTGATACAATTATGCCGATTTCAGCACGAGTTATAGTAAATATGGCATCAATGAAGCTTCGTAAAAAAGAAATTGAAGAATTTTTAAACGATTTAGAGCTTGCATCTAAAGTTTGATAAAAGAGGTAAAGCCAATGAATATTACAAAAGCAAACGGTAAAAACGAGTATGAACTTATCGAAAATCTGAAAAAGCGTTCAGGCGAAACAGATGAAAAAATCGTTGAAGCCGTAACTACAATTATAAATTCGGTCAAGGAACAGGGCGATGAAGCCGTAAGGGAATTCACTGCCAGATTTGACGGAATTGTGCCGCGTAAAACGGTTATTGAAAAGGATGAACTTAATTCTTACCTTGACTGCGTTGATGAAGATTTTAAAAATGCAATAATTAAGGCTAAAAATAATATTTATGATTTTCATTTGCGCCAGGCACAACAGTCTTGGATGACTACCAAGGAAAACGGTGTCATTATGGGCCAGCGAATTCGCGGACTTCACAGAGTAGGTATTTATGTTCCGGGCGGTACTGCCGCTTATCCTTCATCTGTTTTGATGAATGCAATTCCTGCTAAAATTGCAGGTGTTAAGGAAATTATTATGGTTACCCCTCCCGGAAAAGACGGTAACCCTAATCCTGATATTATGGCTGCTGCCGCAGTTGCCGGTGTTGATAGGGTATTCCTTGTAGGCGGGGCGCAGGCTGTTGCCGCTTTGGCATTCGGTACTGAAAAAATACCTAAAGTTGATAAAATTGTAGGCCCCGGTAATATTTTTGTTGCAACTGCTAAAAAGCTTCTTTACGGTGTTGTTGATATTGATATGATTGCAGGCCCGAGTGAAATTCTTATTGTGGCGGATAAAAGTGCCAAAGCTTCTTTCCTTGCCGCTGACCTTATGAGCCAGGCTGAACATGATGTAAGGGCTTGTGCAATTCTTTTAACAACTTCGGCAGAGCTTGCACGCGCTACCGCAAGGGAAATTGACAGGCAGATTAAATATCTTGAAAGGCAGGAAATCATCGAAAAATCACTTAATGATTACGGTGAAATCATTGTTTGTGAAAATCTTGACCAAGCTATTGATTTTGCAAATGAACTTGCGCCTGAACATCTTGAAATGTGCGTTGAAGAGCCGCTTAAATATATCGGCAGGCTTGATAATGCAGGCAGTGTATTTCTCGGCAACTTCTCACCTGAACCGCTCGGCGATTATTTTGCAGGCCCAAACCATGTTCTTCCGACAAGCGGTACTGCCAGATTTTTTTCTCCACTCTCTGTTGACAGTTTTGTTAAGAAAAGTTCATTCATTTATTATACTGAAGATGAACTTAAAAATGCACACAATGATATTGTTAAGCTCTCTGATACAGAGGGGCTTACTGCACACGCAAATTCAATTAAAGTCAGATTTGAATAAATTTTAAGAGGTATAAGTATGAGAAAAGCTCAAATTGAAAGAAATACAAAGGAAACACAAATTAAAATTGACCTTTGCCTTGACGGTGGAGATGTTGAAGTATCAACAGGTATAGGCTTTTTTGACCATATGCTTGTAGCTTTCGGTGTTCACGGCGGTTTTGGATTAAAGGTTGAAGTTAACGGCGACTTGAATGTTGATACCCATCATACAGTTGAGGATACGGGTATTGCACTTGGCAAGGCATTTAATGAAGCTCTTGGGGATAAGAGTGGTATTGAACGCTACGGTGCATTTTCAATTCCTATGGATGAAGCCTTGGCAAATTGTGTACTTGATATTTCTAACAGACCTTTTCTTGTGTTTAATGCCATATTTGAGCAGGAAAAATGCGGTGATTATGAAACCTGTATGACTGAAGAATTTTTCAGAGCTTTTGCTTTTAACGCAGGTATCACACTTCATATTGATGTGCCTTACGGTACAAATTCGCATCATAAAATTGAAGCGATGTTTAAAGCTTGCGCACACGCACTCAAAGTTGCTGTAAAGCAAAATGAAAACGGTGCTGTGTTATCTACAAAAGGGGTACTTTAATATGATTATTTTCCCTGCTATTGATATTATAGATTCAAAGCCGGTACGCCTTTTAAAAGGTGATTTTTCAACAGCCAAGCAGGTTGCCGGTGACGCACTTGAAACTGCATTCGGATTTGAAAAAATCGGCTGTGAATGGATACATATGGTTGACCTTGACGGTTCATTAAAAAAAGAGCCTGTAAATGCCGAAACTTTTATTTCAGTTGCCAAAAATACAAATCTTAAAGTTGAACTCGGCGGCGGAATAAGAACGATGAATGATATTGATTATTATATAAACAATGGAATTTCGCGTATTATTTTAGGCTCTGTCGCACTTAAAAATCCTGAACTTGTTAAAGAAGCGGTTAAGGAATTTGGCTCAAAAATTGCAGTGGGTATTGATGCAAAATCAGGCTTTGTTGCAACTGAAGGCTGGGTTGAAAAAAGTGATGTTTATTTTACCGACCTTGCAAAAAAAATGGAAGATGTCGGTGTTAAAAATATTATATTTACCGATATTTCGCGTGACGGTACACTCGCAGGGCCGAATATCGAACAGCTTGTGGAAATAAATAATGCGGTGTCCTGCGATATTACAGCCTCCGGCGGTGTAACAAATATTTCTGATATATTGTCACTTCGCGAAAAAAAGCTTTATGGTGCTATTTGCGGTAAGAGTATTTACCAGGGTACACTTGATTTGAGGGAAGCTTTGGAGGTTTGCAAATGATTGATATAGAAAAATATTTTAAAAAAAACGACTTGCTTCCTGCGATAGTGCAGGAGGAGGGTACGGGCGAAGTTCTTATGCTTGCTTATATGAACCGCGAATCAATGCGAAAAACTCTTGAGACGGGGTATACTTGGTTTTGGTCGCGTTCAAGAAAAGAACTTTGGAATAAAGGCGCAACTTCAGGTCACCTGCAAAAAATTGTGTCAATTTTCGGTGACTGCGATGATGATACCTTGCTTATTAAAGTGATTCAAACAGGTGCGGCCTGCCATACGGGCAATCATTCTTGCTTTTTTAATGAAATTAAACTTGAAAATAACGGAGAATAATAATGGATTACATTAGAAATGATTATGAAACTATCCTTGAAAGAAAAGATGCGCAGCAGGAAGGCTCATATACCTGCTATCTTTTTGAAAAAGGACTTGATAAAATACTAAAAAAAGTAGGCGAGGAATCAACAGAAATGGTTATCGCTGCTAAAAACGGAGTGAAAGAAGAAACAGTAGGTGAGATTTGCGACCTTATTTATCACACACTCGTTATGATGGTTAATGAGGGCATAACCTGCGATGATGTTGACGAAGAATTAAGAAAGCGTGCAGAAAAAGCAGGCAATTTAAAAAAATTTCATGTGGTAGATAAGAATTCATAATGTCGTATAAAAAGTGGGTAAATGCAGAAATAGATAAAGCCAAAGCATCTGCTTTGAGCGAAAAACTGAATATTGATGCTTTTGTTGCTTTCTTGCTGGTTTCAAGAGGGATTGATGATGAACTTGCAGTCTCGGATTTTTTATCCGACGGGTGCAGGTTTTCTTCGCCTTTTTCATTTAAAGATATGGACAAGGCAGTTGAAAGGATAAATCGCGCTCTTGACAACGGAGAAAGCATTTGTATTTACGGTGATTATGACTGCGACGGTGTTACTTCAACCGCACTTCTTTACACCTTTTTAAGCTCGCTGGGCGGTTTTGTAAGTTACTATATTCCAAACAGAATTACTGACGGATACGGTATGAATTTCAACGCTATTGATAAAATTAAGCAAGCGGGAACAGATTTAATCATAACTGTGGATAACGGAATTTCAGCACTTGAAGAGGCTGAATATATTTATTCAAAAGGTATGGAGCTTGTGGTTACCGATCACCACCAAATCGGTGAGTCTTTGCCAAGGGCAGAAGCTGTGATAAATCCGCATAGGATTGATAATGAACTTGAGTTTCGTGATTTTGCAGGTGTAGGTGTCGCTTTTAAACTTGCCTGCGCTTTATATAACGGTGATGTTGAAGATTTAGTTGAATATTTTGCCGATTATGTGGCTATCGGCACAATAGGGGATATGGTGCCACTTTTAAATGAAAACAGAACCCTTGTCAAAGCCGGATTAAAGCTTATAAACGATAATTCAAAAATAGGCATAACGAAGCTGAAAGAAATAACCAATTCCAAAGCAGAAAACTTTTCATCCCTTGATGTTGCTTTTCAAATTTGCCCGCGAATTAACGCAGTAGGCAGAATGGATGATGCAAGCAAAGCAGTTGAACTTCTTGTTTGCGAAGATATTGAAGAAGCCGAAAAAACGGCTTTAAAGTTAAATCAAGAAAATGCACATCGCCACGAAGTTGAAGAAAAAATTGATAATGATATTTACTCTATTATTTCAAAGGATAAAACTTATCAAACAGACAGAGTCATTGTTGTAGCGGGCCATAATTATCATAAAGGTGTTATCGGCATATGCGCATCCCACCTTGTAGAAATGTACGGTAAGCCTGCAATAGTAATAGGTATTGATGAAAACGGAGCGGCTACCGGTTCGGCACGAAGTGTCGATGGGTTTAATATATTTGACGCAATATCAAGCTGTGCGGATATTCTAAATCACTTTGGCGGTCATCCGCTTGCTGCCGGTATGGGTTTAAATGTAAAAGACATTGCCGCATTCAGAAAAAGGATAAATGATTTTGCAAAGCAAAATTATCCTGTTATGCCAATGCAATCACTTAAAATTGATTGCAAGCTTTCACCGTTTTATTTAACGCTTGATTTGATTAACAATTTATCATCATTAGAGCCTTACGGAACTGATAATACACAGCCGATTTTTGCGCTGTATAATTTAACGGTAACCAATATTTCTGCAATAGGTGACGGCAAGCATCTTAAAATTGACGCTGTTAAAAAAGGCAAGGCAGTGCATATGGTTAAATTTAAAACAACTCTTGATGAATTCCCATATGAAGTAGGGGATAATCTTGATTTCGCTGTCAAGCTTTCAAAAAACGAATTTAAAGGCAGAGAATATATTTCAATTCAAATTGCAGATGTGAGAAAAACGGGAATTGACATAGATAAATATTATGAGGAGAAAAACGATTATCTCCTTTTTAAACTCGGAAGAAAAAATAAAACACAGCTTTATCCGCAAAGAGATATTTGTGTTTATATATATAAATATTTAAAATCGAAAAAAGGATATAAATATACTGTGGATGATTTGTACTTTGAGCTTGCGCCGAAAGTTACATTCGGCCAGCTTCAATATGCGCTTGCCGCATTTGAAGAAGTGGGATTGATAAGTCGCAAAGGCAGTATTAAAATGATAGATGTAAAAACAAAAACAAACCTTGAAGATACAAATGTACTTAAGGTTTTGAAGGGAAGATTATAATTGGAAACTTCTGAAAACAGTGTATATACCGATGATTACGATGACGGATTTAACGCATTTTTTGAAGAAATAAAGAAAAATCCTCAATACGACCTTGAAAGAATAAAAAAAGCATACGACCTTGCGCGTGACGCACATAAAAATCAGCGCAGGCGTTCAGGTGAACCGTATATTATGCATCCTGTGGCTGTTGCAAAAATTCTTTTCAAACTCGGAATGGATAATGAATGTATTATCGGCGCGCTTCTTCACGATGTTGTTGAAGATACTGAATATGACCTTGATTATATTCGCCGTGAATTCGGTGATGAGGTTGCACTGCTTGTTGACGGTGTAACAAAGCTTACTAAAATTCCGCTTTCCACAAGGGAAGATGTTCAAGCTGAAAACATAAGAAAAATGTTTATTGCTATGAATGAGGATGTTCGAGTTATCATCATCAAGCTTTGTGACCGACTTCACAATATGCGAACTTTGCAGCATATGCCGCCTTATAAGCAGAGGGAAAAGAGCCTTGAAGTACTTGAAATTTACGCTCCGATCGCACACCGTTTAGGTATTCGTCCTATTAAAGAGGAACTTGAAGATTTAGCAATTTATTATCTTGACCCTATTGCATATAAAGAAATAGAAAAAAACTTATCTATGAAAAAAGAGCAGGGTGAAAAATTCCTTGCCGATATAACAAAGCAAATCAGTGATAAAATCACCCCTGTTATGAAAAATGTTCAAATAACATCAAGGGTGAAATCTGTTCACGGTATTTTCCGTAAGGTTTATATTAAGGGTAAGGATTTTGAGCAGATATTTGATATTTATGCAGTCAGAATTATTGTTGATACTATGATTGACTGTTATAACGCGCTCGGTATTGTTCATGATATGTTTAAGCCGCTTCCCGGCAGATTTAAAGATTATATTTCAATGCCTAAGCCTAATATGTATCAGTCGCTTCATACCACTGTTCTTTCGCAGGACGGTATTCCGTTTGAAATTCAAATTCGTACTTGGGATATGCACCGCACTGCCGAATACGGTATTGCTGCCCACTGGAAATATAAGCTCGGAAAGGGCGGTAAAGACAGTATTGATTCCCGCCTTGAATGGATACACCGTATGATTGAACACGGTGAATCTACTGATACACCCGAAGAACTTGTTACTACAATTAAGGGCGATTTATCAAGTGAAGAAGTTTATGTGTTCACCCCTCGCGGCGATGTTAAGGCACTTTCAAAGGGTGCTACGGTAATAGATTTTGCATATGCCATTCACTCCGCAGTCGGCAACAAAATGGTAGGCGCTAAAGTAAACGGTAAAATAGTTCATCTTGATTATAAGGTTAAAACAGGTGAAATTGTTGAAATTTTAACATCTAATGCGCAGGGCAAAGGCCCAAGCCGTGATTGGCTCAATATTGTAACAACCGGTGAAGCAAGAAGTAAAATTCGCTCTTGGTTTAAGAAAGAAAAGCGTGATGAAAATATCATTCAGGGTAAGACTGAAGTTGAGCGTGAACTCAAGCGTAATTTCATTCGCCTTGAAAATGATGATTATATTAAATTTGTTGCCAGAATTGCAGAAAGGCAGCATTTTACGGATATTGATGATTTTTATGCGGCGGTAGGTTACGGCGGAATTCAAATAACACGCCTTATGCCGGGTATAAAGGATGAATATAACCGCAATTGGAAAGTTCAAAAAGAGGAAAACAAAACTCCGCTTGCGAGCAGCAATACTGTTGATAAACCGCGTACATCAAAGGATAGTTCAGGTGTTGTGGTTGACGGAATAGATAATTGCCTGATTAAAATGGCTCGCTGCTGTTCACCGATTCCGGGTGAGGAAATCATCGGCTTTATTAACCGCGGAACAGGGTTGACTATTCACAGAAGAGATTGTGTAAATGTACCTGAAGATTTGAAAAATTGCCCTGAACCTGAACGCTGGGTAGGTGCGCATTGGGATAGTAATGTTAAAGTTGACGCACGCTCAACTATTGATGTTTATGCTATTGACCGTGACGGAATGGTGCTTGATATTACTACCTGCCTTGCAAATTCGCATGTAAAAATTCATTCAATCAATGCCCGCCCTATTAACGACGGAAATTGCCTTACTACAATGACCATTACGGTAAATTCAAAGGAACATCTTGATTCTATTGAAAAATCAATTCGTAAAATTGAGGGCGTTTATCATATAGAAAGGTCTGCAATATAATATATGAAAGCAGTAATTCAAAGAGTAAAGCACTCGTCTGTTACGGTAGACGGTGAACTTATAAGCAAAATTAACAATGGCTTTATGATTCTTTTGGGTGTTATGGAAGGTGACACCGAAGAAGATGCAAACAAGCTTGTTAAAAAAATACCTAATTTAAGAATTTTTGAAGATGATAACGGAAAAATGAATCTTTCGCTTCTTGATACTTTAGGTGAAATTCTTTTAGTATCACAATTCACACTTTGCGCAGATTGCTCACACGGCAGGAGACCGAGTTTTATTAAATCGGCACCGCCCAAAGAGGCTAATGCACTTTATGAATATGTTGCAGATGAATTGAAAAAAGCCGGTGTGAAAGATGTGAAAACAGGCATTTTCGGTGCAGATATGAAAGTAGATTTGCTTAATGACGGGCCTGTTACAATAATTTTAGACAGTAAGGAATTAAAATAATGCTAAGTGTAAAATCAGCCACTTTCGGCAGTCTTGAAAATAATTGCTATCTTATCACAGATGAAAAAACAAATAAAAGTGCTCTTATTGACTGTACTGAAGGCAGCGAAAAAATGATGAATTTTATTAAAGGTGCAGACCTTGAATATATACTTCTTACACACGGCCATTTTGACCATATCGGCGGAGTTAAAGCAGTTTTTGAAAAAACAGGCGCAAAAGTTTTAATTTCTAAAGAGGATGAACCCATGCTTTCATCTTCTAAATTAAGCCTTGCGGCTTTTTGCGGCGGTGTTCAAAATAATACTGCTGCATACGGTAATGTGGCAGACGGTGATGTTATAACTTTAGGTGAAAGCGAAATTAAAGTTATTGCTACACCCGGCCACACAAAAGGCGGTGTGTGCTATGTTTGTGATAATAATGTTTTTACCGGGGATACTATGTTTTTTTGCTCCTGCGGAAGAACTGATTTTCCGGGCGGTTCATCACAGGAAATCATGCAAAGCTTGAAAAAAATTGCGGGTTTAAAAGGTGATTTGACTGTTTATCCGGGGCATGACCGTTTTTCGTCACTTGATTTTGAAAGGGCAAATAATCCTTTTTTGAATAGGGCTTAATTATGATTTTAAAAGTAATAAACCACGATTTTATATATGAAATGTCACATTTATGCACTGTGTTTTTTCCTTTTGAAAAAATTAAGGAAGACGGTGAAGATAATATTGAAGTTGTTACAAGTGCAAACGGAAATGAATTTTCTGTTTATGCCCGTGTTTATGATAAATCACTTATCAAAACATATAAGCTAAAGGTAGGGGATGACGCACAAACTCAAATGTCAGTATTGCTCTTTAATGTGCTGTGTGAAATAACAGGCTTTAAACCGCCTTGGGGAATTCTTTTCGGTGTTCGCCCTGCAAAGCTTATGCACAGGTATGTTGAAGAATTGGGTGAAGAAAGGGCAAGAAATCATTTTATAAATACTTTTCTTGCTTCACCTCAAAAAACCGATTTGGCACTTGAAGTAATGCACCGTGAAAATAAAATCATTTCTCTTTCATCGCATAATTCATTTTCGCTTTATGTTTCAATTCCGTTTTGCCCTACTCGCTGTGCATATTGCTCTTTTGTTTCTCATTCTATTGAAAAAACGCATAAGCTTCTTGAACCTTATGTTAATCTTCTTTGCAGTGAACTCGAAAAAACAGGGCATATTGCAAAGCAACTCGGTTTGCGTCTTGAAACAATATATTTCGGCGGCGGCACGCCGACTACCCTTTCGGCTTCGCAGCTTAAAAAGCTTTTTGATGTGATTAGTGATAATTTTGATTTATCCGCCTTGCGTGAATACACTGTTGAAGCCGGCAGGCCTGATACGGTGACGCAGGATAAGCTTATAGCATTAAAAAATGCCAAAGTAGGCAGAATATCAATAAATCCGCAGACATTTAATGATGATGTTTTGAACACTATCGGCAGGCGCCATACATCGCACCAAACTGTTGAGGCATTTGAACTTGCAAAAAAATGCGGCTTTGATAATATAAATATGGACCTTATTGCAGGGCTTCCGGGTGATACTTTTTCTTCTTTTAAAAACAGTGTTGACACGGCTGTTTTTCTCGGTGCAAGTTCAATAACGGTACACACCCTTGCTATGAAATCATCTGCATATTTGGTAACAAGTGAAAACAAATATGATTTATCAGATAAGCTTCTCACCTCTGATATGGTGGAATATTCAAATGAAAAATTGAAGCAAAACGGATATTATCCTTATTATATGTATCGTCAGTCAAAATCTGTGGGAAATTTAGAAAATGTAGGCTGGTGCAAGGATAATAAAGATTGCCTTTATAATGTGTATATGATGGATGAAACACATTCTGTTTTCGCTGTGGGTGCCGGCGGTGTAACAAGGCTTAAAAATCAAGACACAGGTAAAATAGAACGCATATATAACTATAAGTATCCATATGAATATATTGACAGATTTGATGAAATATTAAAGAGAAAAGATTTAATCAAAGAATTTTATATAAAATAATAATTAAAATTTCACATTGTATTGCATTGCTTTACAGATTGTAATATAATGTGAGCGAGGTGGTAGTAATGTCTATAAAACTTAGCGAACTTTTTGGCTCTATGGATGAAGCTTTTAATAATCAAAAGCTTGAAGAAATGTTTAATAAAACTAAAGATGTTGCCGAAAATATGAGCAAGAAGAGTGCTGAAAGGCTTGAAATCAGTCGTAAAAAGGTTGAGCTTCTTGATGCTAAAGCAAAGCTTTCAAAGCTTTATGAAAAATTCGGTAAACTTCAATATTCAAAATATATCGGTGAAGAAGTCAGTGATGAAGAAATAACCGATTGTGCAAACGCAATTGCCGATAATAAAGAAAAAATACAGCTTTATACAGCCGAAATAGAAAAGGCAAAAGCTGAATTTAATGAATCAATGGCAAATATGGCTAAAAAAACCAAGGAGGCATTTTCGGTAGATAATTGCACAAAAACCGAAGTGAAAGCTGACAGTGTTGAAGTAGTTGAAGCAAATGCTGTTGAGGATGAAAATGGCAAGGAATAAAATAATAAAGGAATTTTAAAGAGCAACTTTTTGTTGCTCTTTTATTTTTTCTTTGGGTGATTATTTGAAAAAGAGTATTAAAGAAAAGTATATTTCAAGTGCTTTTTTGCTTCTTGTATCAACTGTTATAGTTAAAATAATATCTGCAATTTATAAAATTCCGCTTACGGCATATATCGGTGCAACAGGTAGGGGATATTTTTCTATTGCATATAATCTTTGCCTGCCTATTCACGCACTTACTATGGGGGCTTTTCCTATTGCTATGTCTAAACTTGTAAGTAAATATAACGCAATAGGTGATAAAAAGCGGGTGACGGCATTAAAATCAGCCAGTAATAAATTGTTCTTTTTTGCATCTCTTGCAGGCATTGCGGTTATGTTGCTTGCTGCAAAGCCTTACAGTGAGTTAATATCAAATTCACCTAAAAGTATTTATACGATTTTTGCACTTGCACCAAGCGTGTTTTTCTGCTGTTTAGGTGCAGGCCGCCGTTCATTTGCCGAAGGCTTTATAGATATGAAACCTACTGCGTTGTGCCAAATAATCGAAGCGGTATTTAAAATGGTGTTCGGCTTACTCTTTGCAAGGTATTCAATGAGTTACTTTATGGCAAGCTATTATGAATTAGGCACGGTTTTAAATATTGCATATCAAAGCGAAAAAGAAGCTCTTTCGGCAATTTATCCGCTTACTTCAGCTTGCGCAATGCTCGGTGTAAGCTTTGGAGGATTTGCAGGGTATGTTTATGTTTCGCTTTATGTTAAAAATAAGTATAAAATGCCAAAACCTAAAAAAGATTTATCAAAAGAAATGTATCACGAACTTGTAATGTTTTCATTTCCGCTTCTTATAGCAACAGCAGTTCAAAGCGTGGCTTCGTTTTTTGACACTTCTTCGCTTCAATATGCTTTAACTCTTTGTGATAAATCACTTCTTTCAAAACAATATAATTATTTTGATGAAGATGTTTTTACTTATGTTTTTGGCGTGTATTCATCAGCACTTGATTTTAAAAATCTCGTTCCGGGGATAGTGATGGCTCTCGGTGTAACCGCCGTGCCGGCTGTCAGCTCGTCTTACGAAAGTAATTCGCCTAAATTTAATGCTCTTATTAACAGCATTATGAAATATACAAGTATTCTTGCGTGCTTCGGCGGGTGCGTTCTTGCACTTTTTTCAAGTGAAATACTTACTCTGTTTTACGGCAATTCAAATTCGGATATTTCCAAATACGGCAGTGATATTCTCTTTTACTTAGGTGTATTTATTTTGCCTTGTTGCCTTGCTTCAAGCTGTGTTTTTTGCTCGCAGTCGCTCGGACTTTCTAAAAAAACTATTGCCCCGTTTCTTGTTTCGGGGATTGTCAGAGTAGTATTGAATATCATTCTTATTCCAAAGCTTGAAATGAATATTTCTTCTTCTGCTTTATCAAATTTCGGCGGATTTTTATTGATTCTTATTTGGAATATGATTACGGTAAGCAAAGAAACAGGGGCTAAATTCAGTATAAAAGATATATTTATTAAGCCGATTTTTTGCTCGGCAACGGTTTATTTTGCCGTGAAAGTAATAAAAGAGTCATTTTTCAATCAATTTTCTTCTCTTCTTATTTTGATAATTTGTGGCATAATATGCACTTTTTTGACAATTTTATTACTGCTTTTGTTCAAATGTATAAAACTTTCTGATATAATATCACCCAAATAATGTAAAAAATGTGCATAAATACTTGCAAAATACACGGATTTATAGTATTATTTCATTGACAAGTTAATCATAGGGGCGTGTTAAAGTGGATTTTCAATTTAAAGATAAATATAATATTGATGATTTGATTTCACTTATTACATTGCTTCGGGCGCCGGGAGGATGCCCTTGGGACCGTGAGCAGACTCATACTTCAATTAAAAGTAACTTTATTGAAGAAACATATGAGGTTATTGAAGCTATAAATAAAAACAGCATATCAGGTCTTAGGGAAGAGTTAGGCGATGTTCTCCTTCAAATTGCACTTCACTGTGAAATGGAAAGTGAAAAGGGCAATTTTACCTTTAATGATGTTTGCGATGAGCTTTGCAAAAAGCTTATAGTTCGTCACCCTCATGTTTTCGGTGACACTGTTGCAAACAATACTAAAGAGGCACTTGACAGTTGGGACAGCGTAAAAGCAAGTTTAAAAGGTACTAAAACCGCTTCAAGCAAAATGGATAGTATTGCACTTGAACTTCCTGCTCTTATGCGCGCACAAAAGGTTCAATCAAAGGCAAGCAAGGTTGGTTTTGATTGGGAAAGTCAAGACGGTGCTTTTTCAAAACTTAATGAAGAGATTAACGAGTTGAAAATTGCAATTTCACATAACAATCAGGCTGAAATTGAAGATGAATTCGGCGATATTCTTTTTTCTTGTGTTAATATTTCACGCTTTATAGGGGTAGACAGCGAGGAGGCTTTAAAAGCTTCTACCGATAAATTTATTACTCGCTTTAAGTTAGTTGAAAAAATGGCACTTGAAAATAATATTGATATGAAATCTTCTTCTATTGAAGAACTTGATGCCTTGTGGGATAAGGCAAAAGAAATATTAAAAGCCGATGATAATTCGGCAATAAACGGAGGAAATTAAAATGAACAAGACAGAACTTGTAGCAGCAGTAGCTGCAAAGGCAGAACTTTCAAAGAAGGACGCAGAAGCAGCAGTAAACGCTGTATTTGATTCAGTTAAGGATGCTCTTGCTGAAGGTGATAAGGTTTCTCTTATCGGTTTCGGTACTTTCTCAGTTAAGACTCGTGCAGCTCGTACAGGCCTTAATCCTCGCACAAAGGAAACAATCGAAATTCCTGAATCAAAAGTTCCTGCATTTAAGGCAGGTTCAGCTCTTAAGGATGCTGTAAAGTAATTTTGTTTTGGCTTTTTAGGGTGTCTTTTTTAGGCACCCTATTTCTTTTTAGTTAAAGGTGAATTATGAGACTTGATAAATTTTTAAAAGTATCGCGTATTATTAAGCGCAGAACCATTGCAAATGAAGCTTGTGATGCCGGTAAAGTAGAAGTAAACGGAAAGATCGCGCGTGCATCATATAATGTAAAAGTCGGTGATGTAATTAAAATTACACTCGGAACTAAAATAAACAGCTATAAGGTGCTTGCAATAAACGAGCATGCACTTAAGGAAGACGCGGCAAAAATGTATGAAATATTATAATTAAACCACCTGCAAATTTGCGGGTGGTTTTTGCATATTATCGCTGGTAGCTACATAAAATTATTTAGGTGATTTTATGGAAAATATCAGTGAAACAAGCCATGCCTTAACACTTGAAAACAGGGAGCATTTATCATTAAGCGGAATAAGTGATGTGGATTCGTTTGATGAAGAAGAAATTGTTGCGATTTGCTCCTGCGATGAACTTACAATAAAAGGCGAACTTCTTCATATTGAAGAATTAAATCTTGAAACAGGTTATGTATCGGTCAGCGGAAAGGTTACTTCACTTACATACAGTGAAAAATTTTCGTCATCTTCACTTTTAAAGAGGCTTTTCGGTGGGTGAGGCTCTGTTTTATGCCTTTTTTGTAGGTATAGGATTTGGAATTTATTATGATATTTTAAGACTTTTTCGTTTGACTGTCGGTCTTGATTTATTTTTTGATTTGCTTTTTTGGGTAAGCTGTTCATTCGTGACTTTTTCATATCTTTTGATTTTTAATAACGGTGAGATTAGGTGGATATATCTCGTCACAATTTTGGTTGGCTTTTTGATGTATATACTGTCATTCGGAAAGCTTTTTTTGCCTATCCAAAAAACAATTGCAAAAAAAGTTAAAATTCGGTTAAAAAAATTTAAAAAAGTATTGCAATTGCCGTATTTATTATATTATAATATTAAAGTAAAGTTTAAAAAACCGAATCATAAGAAATATGAGGGTGACGAATTTGGCAAATCAGAGCAAGAAAGCTAAGTCTAAAAAGCTATATATAGGCAAATACAGTGTCGGCAAAATTCTTGTCGGCGTTTTACTTGTAGCTGTTTTTGCATTTTTTTCTATCAGCACGGTTAATAAAAATGCCGATATAAGCAGGCTGCAAAAAGAAAAGGCTGAGGTTAGTGCCAAGTATGAAGCACAAGAGGAGGAAAATAAGGAACTCCAGGCTGTGCTTGATAATGAAGATAAGGATGAATATATTGAAAAGAAAGCGAGAGAAAAGGGCTATGTAAAAAGTGATGAAATCGTTTTCTATGATATTTCATCGGGTAAGTAAAATTCATTTAAGGGTGTATTATTACACCCTTATTTTTGTTGTTGAAAAGGAAGTATTATGCATTTATTGATGACAGCACCTTGCCTTTTGGGATTAGAAGGCTTGGTAGCAGATGAATTAAGATTTATGGAAGCCGAAAATGTATTGGCGGAAAATGGGCGTGTGTTTTTTGAAGGCGATGAAGCGATGCTTGCAAGGGCAAATATTAACAGCCGCTTTGCTGAAAGAATACTTATCGTTCTTGACAGATTTAAGGCAGAAACATTTGAAGAACTCTTTCAGGCTGTAAAGGCATTGCCTTGGTCAGAATTTATAGGCTCAAGCGATACTTTTCCCGTTAAGGGTTACAGTATCAATTCAACCCTTCATTCAGTTCCCGATTGTCAAAAGATAATTAAAAAAGCAGTTGTTGAATCGCTTAAAGAAGATTACGGCATATCTTGGTTTGAAGAAACAGGTCCGGTTCATCAAATTCAATTTTCCATTATGAAAAACGAAGTTACAATAATGCTTGATTCAACAGGCAGGGGGCTTCATAAAAGGGGTTATCGCCCTGAAGCTAATGATGCACCGATTAGGGAAACTCTTGCGGCAGCTCTTTGCTCACTTTCAAGGCTCAGGCATTATCACACTATGTATGACCCTTGCTGCGGCAGCGGTACAATCCTTATTGAAGGGGCAATGATGGCTCATAATATTGCACCGGGTATTAACCGTAATTTTGAATGTGACCGCTGGGGATTTATTCCTGAAAAAGCTTGGATGCAAGAAAGAGAGCGTTGCCACGATATTATTAAAACAGATACTGATTTTGTAGCATTCGGCAGTGATATTGATTTTCATGCGCTTGAACTTACAATGGCAAATGCAAAAAGAATTAAAGTTGATAAGTTTTTAAGGCTTGATACAAAGGATATTAAAGATTTTAACCCGACTACCGAAAAGGGTACGCTTATTACCAACCCACCGTATGGTGAAAGAATGCTTGATATTAAAACAGCGAAAAATATTTATCACATTATGGGTGAAAAATTTGTGGCTAAGCGTGGCTGGAGCTATGGTATAATTTCTCCGGATGAGGAATTTGAGCGCGAATTTGGCAGAAAAGCGGATAAGCGAAGAAAGCTTTATAACGGAATGATAAAATGCCAGTACTATATGTACTTTAAATAAGATTTGAATTTTGGGGTTTAAATATGAATTACAAGGATAAATATAATGAATGGCTCGCTTTTGCAGATGAAAATACAAAAGCCGAACTTGAAAACATAACAGATGAAAAAGAGATTGAAGACAGGTTTTATAAAGACCTCGCTTTTGGTACAGGCGGTTTAAGAGGTATTATGGGTGCAGGCTCTAACAGAATGAATCGCTACACGGTAGGTAAGGCGACTTTGGGACTTGCTCGTTATCTAAAAAGTAAAAATGACGGTGAAATAAGCGTTGCAATTGCATATGATACTCGTAATAATTCACAATACTTTGCAAAGGTTGCGGCAGGTATATTTGCTTCACAGAATATTAAGGTTAATATTTATAAAATGGTTGTGCCTGTTCCGGTTTTGTCATTTACAACTCATTATTTGAATTGCACAGCCGGTGTTATGATTACAGCATCACATAATCCAAAGGAATATAACGGATATAAGGTTTATGACAGTAAAGGCTGCCAATTTTGCACAGAAGATGCTAAAAACGCAATTGGCTTTATAAACGATATTACCGACTATTCTTCAATTCCTTTTCTTGAAGAAAGTGAGCTTATAAATTACATAGGTGAAAACGAGCTTAACGCTTTTCTTGCAGAGGTTAAAAAGCAATCTCTTTATGAAGAAAAGAGCGATTTGAAAATTGTTTATACTCCGCTTCATGGTACAGGCAATATTCCGGTAAGAAAAATGCTTGAAGGAATGGATGTTACGGTTGTTAAAGAGCAAGAACTTCCTGATGGTAACTTTTCAACTGTTCGTTCACCTAATCCTGAAGAAAAGGACGCACTTACAATTGCAATTGAAAAAGCTAAAGAAATCGGTGCTGATCTTGTTTTAGGTACTGACCCTGACTGCGACAGAGTAGGCATTGCTGTTAAAGACGGTGATGATTATAAGCTTTTCACCGGTAACCAAACAGGTGCTCTTCTTGTAAAATTTGTTTTAACTATGAAAAAAGATACTTTAAATAAAAAATCAACTTTGGTTAAAACAATCGTTACATCAGAACTTGGTGCAAATATCGGCAGAAAATTCGGACTTCAGATTGAAGAAACACTCACCGGATTTAAATATATCGGCGATAAAATAAATAAATACGAGCAAACAGGCGAGCAGGAATTTGTTATCGGATATGAGGAGTCATACGGTTATCTTGTAGGCACTCATGCAAGGGATAAAGACGCTGTTGTTTCATCAATGCTTATTTGCCAAATGGCTTCTTGGTATAAAAATCAAGGCAAAACCCTTGTTGACGGATTAAATGAAATTTATGATGAATACGGATATTTTCTTGATTATCTTGATTCATTTGTATTAAAGGGTAAGGACGGAGCAGAAAAAATTCAAAATCTTATGACTTCGTTTAGAAATAAAGGAACAGCCCTTTTTGACGGAATTGAAGAAGTAATTGATTTTTCAACAGGTATTCGTGATTTGCCAAAAGAAAATGTTCTTAAATATATTTGGAAAGACGGTTCGTGGATGGCAGTTCGCCCATCGGGTACAGAGCCTAAAATCAAGGTGTATTACTCAATAGTTGATGCATCAAAGGAAAATGCAGGCAAACGCCTTGAAATAATCAGAAATAAAATTAAAAGTATTATAAACGCATAATATGGGAGCGAAGTATGGAAAAAGTCAAAAATTATGTTGAAACTGTTTTGCAGCCAAAACTTCAAGGCGACGGCGGATGGGTTGAATATGTTAGCCTTGATAAAGATGAGCTTACTTTAATTTTTAGGGGCGAATGTTCAAAATGCCTTATTTTGAACCGCTGTACCGCTTGGATTGAAGAACAGATAAAAAAAGATTTGAAAAAGAATGTTAAGGTTAATGCAATTCGTAAAAAACCTTATTTTCAAGATGTTTAAGGAGGCATAGAAATGGCACATATTAAAGTAGTAAGGCGTTCTATGCGTCCTGAAGAGTGGACTGATTTGCGCTTCGGTTGGCTTAAAAGATATATATATTCTTCAAAGTGGGAAATTACCAATCTTATGATTAGGGACGCGCGCCAAATATCCGAAATGGAATTTGAATATTACAGTGATGATTACCGCCCGCTTAATAAGGGCGATATGTATTTCACACCTGATGGAACAGCGTTTATTAAAGCTGATGTTGATATTCCAAAGGAACTTCAGGGAAAAGAACTTTGGTTTTCACTTAAAACAGCTGCCGAAATTTGCGTTAAAGTTAACGGAAAGTATGTAGGCGGTGTTGACCCTAACAGAGAAAGAATGCTTCTTTCTCCGTATATTGATGATAAAAAGACGCTTCATTTTGATATGATGGGCTATAACCGTTCAAAGCCTGATGATGAGCGCAACCCCGAATCACTTTCTGTTCGCGGTTGCCGCCAAATATTTGAGGGTGCTTATATCTGCACCGTTAATCATAAGGTGCAAAATCTTGTTTGGGATTTTGAACTTCTTTTGGATATTGCAAAGAGCGAACTTTTTAATGAAGATTATCGCAACTTCCTTAATAAAGAACTTAATAATGCAATGAATTTGATTGATTTTGACAGCGATGAGCTTGACGGAATTGACGAATGCCAAAAGTATCTTGATGATGTTGTTTTTGCAAACGATAATTACAAAGGCAACGGTGATGTAGCACTTATTGCTCATTCGCATCTTGATATTGCATATTATTGGCGAAGAATTCACGCTGTGCAAAAAAATCTTCGTACAGTTCTTATTCAGCTTCGTTTAATGGATAAATATCCTGATTTCAAATATACTCATACCCAACCTTATGTTTACGAAACACTTGAAAAGTATTATCCTGATGTATTTGAAGAGCTTAAGGAAAAAGTTAAAAACGGTCAGTTTGAGCCGGTAGGCGCAATGTATGTTGAGCCTGATTGTAATATTCCTACTGCCGAAAGCCTTGTTCGCCAGTGCCTTTACGGCCAGCAAACATATAAAAGAATGTTTGGCAAAACAGTAAATAATGCTTGGCTTCCGGATGTGTTCGGCAATAGCTGGATTTTACCTCAAATTCTTAAAAAAAGCGGTGTTGATTACTTTGTGTCAAACAAAATGTCAACTTGGAATGATACTAACCGTTTTCCTCATAATAACTTTATTTGGAAAGGTATTGATGGCACGGATGTTTTAGCATGCGTTCCGCCTACTCATTTTATTACCTGGAATATGCCTTCTCAAATTCAGGAAAATTGGGAAGCATATATTGATAAAGATTCAGGCGGCCAAACTATGAATATGTTCGGCTACGGTGACGGCGGTTCAGGCTGTACGGAAGAAATGATTGAGCTTATGCATAGGTTTGATAAGCTTTCAATTATGCCGAAATGTGAGCATATGGGCGGCCAAGAATTCCTTGAAAAAAATCTTAAAAATAATAAGGAATTGCAGACTTGGGACGGTGAACTTTACCTTGAAATGCACAGGGGTACTTTTACTACAAAGTCTGAAATGAAGCGTGCTAACAGAAGGCTTGAATATAAGCTTCGTGATGCAGAAATGCTTTCCGTTTTAAGAGGAGAGGATAATAGACAAGCTATTACATCAGCGTATAAAAAGCTTCTTATAAATCAATTTCACGATATTCTTCCGGGTTCTCATATTCACCCGGTTTATGAAGATGCAATGAAAGATTACAGTGATATTGAAAAATGCGTTGACGGTATTATCGGCACAGGCTCAAAGTATTTTAATACACTTAATTTCACCCGTGACGCGCTTACTTTTGTACCTAATAAAAAAGGTACTTCCACTCGTTACGGTGTTCGCGGAAATTGGATTATTCCTAATATTCCGGCTCTTTCTTCATCATCTCTTCGTGCTAATAAGTATGCAGATGAATGGATGAGTTTCGACGGTGAAAAGCTTGAAACTCCGTTTTACAGTGCTGTTCTTAATCAGGATGGCTCAATCGCTTCTCTTATTGATAAAAAGCAGGATAGGCAGTGGGTTGACGGCGATTTTAATAAACTTAAAATATATACAGACCACCCGGGTAACTATGATGCTTGGGATATTCTTCCTAACTATAAGGATAAGCAAATAGAAATAAATGTTAAGGAAAAGCTTGCCCTTGCCGAACTTGACGGTGAATGTGCAACATTTAAAACTGTTCTTTCAACTGAAAAATCAACTTGGACTATGCTTATCAGATTCTTTAGAAGAAGCTGCGGTATTGAAGTTGAAAATATTGTTGATTGGAATGAAAAGCATAAGCTTGCAAAGGCTGAATTTGATTGCAATGTTCTTACCCGTAAGGCACTTTGCGATACTTCGGCAGGCTTTATAGAAAGGGATACACATAAAAACACTACTTGGCAGCAGGCAAGATTTGAAACCTGCCATCATAAGTGGGCTGACCTTTCTGAAACAGACGGCGGTATTGCAATTATCAATGACGGTAAATACGGTATCGGTTTTGATGAAAATACAATGTCGCTCTCACTTCTTCGTGCAACTATTCGCCCTGATGTAACATCTGATATGGGGCAGCATAATTTCTGCTATATGATTTATCCGCATAATAAAAATGCTGTTGACGCCAATATCAATAAAATTGCATTTCAGTTTAATGAACAGCTTGTAAAAGCTGATGTTCATTATAGCGGTGATACATTTGAACCTCTTTATTTGCAGGCTATGAAGCAAAGCGAAGACGGTTCAATGACGGTTATTCGCTTAAGCGAGCAAGACGGTAAGCGCGGTAAGATTAAACTTTCAAAGCCGGTTAAACTTCTTGATATGCTCGAAAATGAAATCGGCAAAACAGATGTGATAGAATATAAACCTTTTGAAATTATTACATTAGGTGTTTAAAATGACAACTGCTCAAATAATTACAATCGTTGCTGTTGTTTTAATACTCGGTATAATTATATTTCCGCTTGTTAATCGCCGGCAATTCAGAAATCTTGAACCTGACCAGCAAATCAGGCTTATTATGAAAGAAGCTAAAGGTCTTGTATATTTCAAAAATGTATCAAATGGAAGTACAGGTGTTCTCTTTTATGTGAAAAATAAAAGGAAAATACTTGCACTGCCTTGGGTGCTTGATAGCGGAAATATGCTTTGTACAAAGGAAAACCCTTTTTCAAATTGGGATTATCCGGAAGAAAAGCAACCTATTAACGAGGTTGAACTCAAACAGCTAAGCGAAGAACTTGAAAAATATAATAAAAAAAGCCCGGTTAAAATAGTATTTAAGTAAAAGTAACGAGCCTATGGTTTTAGACCATAGGCTCGTTTATTAGTTTATTGTTTCATATATTCGGTAATATAAATATATGTATAAGGATATTGTGCTTTGAATTCATCGTCAATTTTATTCTTCTCTGCAATGCTTTTCGCATGTTTGTCAAATTCGTGAAAATATTCTTTGCCCGTGGCGGCATAAGTTTTAATATATTCATCACCGGCGATTTCTAAAAATGCATATTGCAGTATTTTTCCCTGCGGTTCGCTGAGCGTGCCGTTTTTGTAAGCGTTAAATGTGTAACGCACGGTGTATTCGCCGTAATCTACTAAATTCATCAAATAAGCGTCTGTTTCAGTGTCAATCAAATTGATATTGCCTATTCTTTTTAGCAAGGTTTCAATAGATTTGTTAATGTCGATTTCCTTATTATTTTCAATCAATGCTTTCATTGCTTGTGCGGCAAGTTCTTGATTTTGCAGTGAGGTATTTGAATTATTTTCAAAATAATAAGTATATACATCATTTGAAAACATTTTCTTTATACTTTTCAGGTAATCTGCACCGTCCTGCGCCGCAGTAAATTTAACAACGCTGTAATCGGAATTATTGTTAAGCTTTAAATCAATTTTTGCGTCACTAATCCAAGCGCTTTCATCATTTACATAGCCGTACCTTGTAGAATAGGTTGCAGTATAAAATCTTAAATAAACACTGATTGTATTTTTGCTTGTGTATTCCTTTTGATAAATATAATGTGCCTCGCTTTTGTATTTTTCATAGTCGTAATTTGGTGATATATGCTTTAAAATTTCATTTGAAAGTGTTTCGCTAAAGCCTTTTGAATTTGGCATAATTGCGTAAATTCTTACACCCTCCTGGTTATATAAGGTCGGCTTGTTATCAAAGTAAATTATACTGCTGTAATATTTACCTTTAAAGTATTTTACTTCTTTTATGCTGTTTGTTTTCGAAAAGTATTTTTCGTCTGCATCAAGTTTATATGTTGCGTATGTTTTTAAAAATTCTTTGCGCGTATATTCCTTTTCTTCAACTTTGTCACTATATTCAATTTCTTCTGTTTCAATATTTAAGATTAACTTCTTTTTATCAAACTTGATTACTGTATTTCCGCCGTCAATTTGTATGCTCGAAATTGACAGTCCTGTATTTGTTGCGATCACATTACCTAAAATATAATCATCGCTGATTGTATTATTTTGTTTTGCTGATACATTTGAACTTGAATTTATACTTATTTTATCTGTTTGTTTTTTTACATCAATCGGATTAGATGCACACGCACTCAAAATAATAAGGCAAAGCATAACTGCTGCTATACCGATTATTTTTTTAGGCTTTTTAAATTTAAGTACATTTTTAATTCTTGTTTTTGCCTTACTCTCTATAAAACATAGGGGAGTTGATGACGGAAAATTATTTTTTGCTGCAAATGATAATAGGGCAGACGAATAAATTTTTTTAATGTTTTTATGGCTTTCTATTACTTTTTCATCACAACTCATTTCCATATCATCATTCATCAGTTTGAATGCAATAAAGCAAAACGGATTAAACCAATGTATCGCCAAAAGCAAAAATGCAAATGCTTTTATGATATGGTCTTTTCGCTTTAAATGATATTTTTCGTGCGCAATGATATAATCAATGTACTGTTTATCTGTATTTGACGGAATATATATTTTTGGCTTTATTATTCCTAAAATAAACGGTGTGTTGGCTTGGTGCGAAAAATAAATATTTTCTTTAAAGTTCTTACCGCATTTTAGCTTCTGCTTTAGGTTAAAATATCTTGCTGTGCTTATTGCTAAAATAACAACGGTCACACTAATCCATATATATGGCAATATGTCAGACAATGTTAGGGCTTTTGCACTGTTGTTTAAACTGCCTGATGAGCTGATTATTGTGTTAAGTGCAGAAATATTGCCTTCATCAACATAAGTCAGTTTGCCTGATTGTGTGTTTAATACTTCGCTTTTGGCAATGTTAAACGGACTTAGCAGTGATTTGAATGAAAACGGTACACATAGCCTGAATGCAACCACGCTCCATAGCAAATAGCTGTATTTTTTAGGCAGGCGTTTTATTAACATTCTTGCAATTATTACAAGAATTATCACTATTGCCGATGTTATACTCATATTTAACACGGTATAAAACAAATTAGTCATATAATCACCTATTCCTTGAAATCATCAATAAGTTTTTTTAATTCGTTTGCCTCTTTGTCACTGATTTTTTTGCCTGCAAAAAACGATGCTAAAAAGCTTGGCAGCGAACCTGAAAATGATTCTTCCACAATGTGTTTGCTTTCAAATTCCTGCACTTCTTCTTTCTTTACAAGTGAAGTTACTATTGTGTTTTCGTTTTGTGCTAAACCCTTATCACATACTTTTTTTAAAGTTGTATATGTTGTTGATTTTTTCCAATTAAGCCTGCTTGCACATAACTCCACAAGCTTGCCGGAGCGTATTGGCTCGTTTTCCCATATAATGCTCATAAACTTGTAATCACTTTCACATAATTTTAAATTCATTTGTATCACTCCTTTGGTGGTCTATAATCGCCGACCTTCTATGTTTAGTCTATCATAATAGACCAATTTTGTCAAGAAAAAACCGAGCTGTATTTTACAGCTCGGTTTAGTTGTTGAAGTATAGCTATTCTTATTATAATCGTGCTTCCAATCTGTAAATCGGATAGCCTTGCGATGAAAATTTTTTCTCATATTCGGTTTCAATATTTCCTTCAAAATCACTGTTATGTAAATCAAGCGAAATATTTGAAAGCTTGAAGCCGCATTTTGAAAAACTTTCTATTGAATATTCAAAAAAGTGCATATTGTCTGTCTTTTGGCAAATTGCACTTCCTTTTTTCAGCATAGGCTTGTATATTTCAAGAAAGCGTGGGTTTGTAAGTCTGTGTGCTTCGTGGCTCTTTTTAGGGAACGGGCAGGAGAAATTAAGATATATTTCTTCAATCGAATTATTTGGAATGTATGACGGTAAATATTCCGCTGTGCCGCAAAGAAACATAATATTATCAAGTTTAAGTTCTCTTGCTTTATCAATCGCCATAATAAGTACATTTCTGTTTCTTTCAACGCAGAGTATGTTTTTATCAGGATTTAATGATGCAAATGTGTTGCCGAATTGCCCTTTGCCGCAACCTATTTCAAGATAAACAGGCTGCTCCTTTTTAAATATTTCTTTAAAATCAAGCAAGTGGTTTTCTTTTATCGCGTCTTGAAAATCAAGAGAGTCATTTTTCATTGTGATAAGGTAATCACTTGAAGCTTCGATTCTCTCGTCAAGATTTTTCTTTCTTTTCATTCTCATAGCTATGTCCCCGTTTCGTTAATGTTCATCTTCAAGTACAGCGTGTGCGCACTTAACTCCGTCAACCGCCGCAGAAATAATTCCGCCTGCATAGCCTGCGCCTTCGCCGCACGGATATACACCCCTGATGTTGCATTGCAATAAATCATCACGCAGTATTCTGACTGAACTTGATGACCTTGTTTCAGGCGCAGTCAATACAGCGTCGTACAAATTAAAACCGTTTAGCTTTTTATCCATTTCAACTATTGCGCTTTTCATAGTTGCCGCTACTTTTTGCGGCAGACATTCATCAAGATTTGTAAGCGTAACACCGGTAGGGCAGGTCGGCTTTACATTTCCGAGCTTTTTTGATTCGATTCCGTTTAAAAAATCGCCCACAAGCTGTGCAGGTGCATTGTAATTACTGCCGGCAATTTCATATGCTTTATGTTCTATTTCCCTTTGGTAATAAATTCCTGCAAGTGGATGTTCGCTTGGAAAATCTTTTGGCTCAATTCCTACAAGTAATGCGGAGTTTGCGTTTTCACCGTCACGGGCAAGGCTGCTCATTCCGTTAACTATTACACATTCCTTTTCGCTTGCTGCGGCAACAACTGTACCGCCCGGGCACATACAAAATGTATACGCACCCCTCTCGTGAAGTCCGTGGCAGGCAAGCTTGTAATCGGCAGCGCCGAGTTTTGGATGATTTGCAAATTTGCCGTATTGAGCTTCGTTAATCAGCTTTTGCGGATGTTCAATTCTTGCTCCCACCGAAAATGGCTTTTGCATAATATCAACGCCGAGTGAGTAGAGCATTTCTACCGTATCCCTTGCACTGTGGCCTATTGCCATAATTACTGTGTCTGTTTCGAGGTCAAAGCTTTCGCCTTTATGCTCATAGCTTACACCGTGAACAAATTTGTTTGCCACGATAAGCTTTGTAAGCTTACATTCAAGCTTAACTTCACCGCCCAAGCTTTCAATTTTCTTTCGTATATTTTTTACCACTATTTCAAGCCTGTCAGTGCCGATATGCGGCTTTGATGAATATAAAATTTCCTCCGGCGCGCCGGCTTCATAAAGCTCTTCGAGTATCTTTTTTATATATGGGCTTTTTATACCTGTTGTCAGCTTTCCGTCAGAAAAAGTACCTGCGCCGCCCTCGCCGAATTGTACATTTGATTCTTCATTAAGCTTTTTTTCGCTCCAAAATTTTTGAACATCGGCTTTTCTTGCGTCAATGTCTTTCCCGCGTTCAAGAATAATAGGCTTTAAACCCGAAAGTGCAAGTATAAGCCCTGCAAACATTCCTGCCGGCCCGAAGCCGATTACGACCGGTCTGAATTTGCTTACCCTTTTGTTTTCAGGAAGTTCATATACATAAGGTTTTACTATCTGCACTTTGTTCGACTTGCATTTGTTAGCTATTTGTTCTTCATCTAAAGCAATCGTGACATCAAGCGAATATGTGAAATGTACATCGTCTTTTTTTCTTGCGTCGATACTCTTCTTAAAAATAGTATATTTGGTTATATATTTTTCATTTATTTTCAGAATTTTAGAAGCTTTCTTTTTAAGTAAGCTTTCATCTTCGTCAAGTGATAATTTAATTTCGTTAATTCTTATCATTTTGTTTCCTCTTTTTTAATATACTGTCGGCAACGCATATTCCACTCCAAAATGCAAAATTGAGATTATAACCGCCGCATTTAAATTGCTTGTCAAGCACTTCACCGCAGGCATATAAGTTTTCAACTTTTACAGATTCGAAATTTCTGAATTCTTTTGTATCGGCACCGCCGCATGTGATTTGAGCAAAATTGTAGCCCTTTGTGCCGGTGATTATCAATTGCCAATTCTTTGCATATTTGCATATTTTTTCTTTATCACCGTTTGCTTGTTTTTCAAGAAGTGACGATATTTTTTCGCCTAATATACCTTCAAGCGAGCCGTATCTGTTTATATGCGCTAAAAGTTCGTTTTCGCTGAAATCACTTGCGAGGTCAATTACAGCGTGGCATTTTTTAGGTTTATCTTTCTCAAAATTCTTGCTTACCGTTTCACTTAAATTCATTGTTACTATTCCCGATAAGCCGTAGTCGGTAAATAATATTTCGCCGAAGTCTTGGGCGGCACATTCGCCGTCAAGCAAAATTTTCATATTGCCTTTTACCCGTTGCCCCTTTAATTGCCGCGGGTATTTGCTTGATGATGTTAGCTGAACTAAAGCAGGGGACAGCTTTGTGATTTTGTGGCCTAAACTTTTTAATATATCATATCCGCTTCCGTTTGAACCGAGCGAACTTTGTGCTTTGCCGCCTGTTGCAACAATAACACTGTCACCGTAATAAATTCCGCAGTCGGTGGAAACGATTAAATCTTTATCAACATTATTAACCGTACATTCACTCACTATTTGCACACCGAGTTTTTCACACTCTTTTATAAGTATGTTTCTGACGGTGGCGGCTTGGTTTGAATACGGATATATTCGCCCTTCATCATCAATTCTTGTTTTAAGCCCTATGTTTTCAAAAAAGTCTATTACATCTTTATAATGCTCTGCGTTTGTATTTGATAAGTTGCATCGTCCGTTTCCGGTGGCAAGTATTTTCTTGCCGGGAGTATCGAGCCTTTCAAGAATTATTACTTCATCTTCAGGGATATTCTGTTTTAATCTTATTGCTGCGGCAAGCCCGCTTGCCCCTGCACCGATTATAATTTCAGTCATAATATCAGTTGCCTTATCTGTGATTTTGTTATATAATAATATAAATTTTTCATAAATGCAAACTTTTTGTTGAAAATACTTGACTTGGTTTACATTCTGTGATATAGTAGTGCTTACCTCGTAGTAGGTGAAATGCCGACAGGCGTTATTTTTTTGCCTGCTTCGCTTTGCGTGGCGAACGAGGGAGATTATATTATCGAAATACTAATGGAGGTGCTATTTTATGAGAGTTAAAATTACTTTAGCTTGCACTGAATGCAAACAACGCAATTACAACACAATGAAAAACAAGAAAAACACACCTGACAGATTGGAAATGAACAAGTATTGTCCATTCTGTAAGAAACACACTCTCCACAGAGAGACAAAGTGATTGGAGGAAGACCGAATGGCTGAAGAAAAGAAGACTTCACCAAAGGCAGAAAAAAAGGCTGATAAGTCTGCAAAATCAACTAAGTCTAAGGACAAGAAGTCAAAGAAAAATCCTTTTAAATCCATTGCGTCATTCTTCAAAAGTGTTAAGGCAGAGGGCAAGAAGGTTGTTTGGGCACAGGCAAAAGATGTCCTTAAAAACACTGTTATTGTTCTTATTGTAGTTATCATTGTAGGTTTAGCTATCTACGGCGTTGATTCACTTCTTTCTCTTGGAATGAAGGGCATCAAAAATCTTGCGCAGACAACTACAACAACTACATCTGTTTCTCAACAGGGTGAAAGTACAACAGCCGCTGCTCTTGATAAAGCAACAACAAAAGCTGCTGAATAATTACTTTGTACTTAATACTTAAAATAATTATTCGGGAGGATTATTGATGGAAGAACCAAAATGGTATGTTGCGCATACATTTTCAGGATATGAAAATAAAGTAGCAAGCAACATCTTAACTGTTGTTGAAAATCGTAACCTTCACGATTTAATTTATGAGGTTGCTATTCCAACCGAAACAGTAAAAGAACTTAAAAGCGATGGCACAGAAAAGGAATATCAAAGAAAATTGATGCCCGGCTATGTCTTCGTAAAAATGATTATGACTGATGACAGCTGGTATGTTGTTCGTAACACAAGAGGTTGTACAGGCTTCGTTGGCCCGGAGGGTGAACCGCAGCCGCTTACAGATGAAGAAGTAAGAAACAACGCTCTTGAAAGAGTCAGTGTTAAAGTTAACTATGAGGTCGGTGACCTTGTTAATGTTGTTGACGGCCCGCTTGAAGGATTTTCAGGCACTGTTGATGAAATTGATGTTGATAACAACAGCGTAAAGGTTACAGTTTCAATGTTCGGCAGAGAAAATCAGGTTGAATTTGAACTTGACCAGCTTGAAAAAGTCGAAGAAGACTAATCATTTATTCATTTTAGTAATTCGCAGTATATCTGCTTATTATCATCGTTTGATTGCACTGTGGCATTTAAGCGATGGTGGGAGAAACCAAAGGTTTCGCCATTTACCACAATATTAGGAGGAAATTATTATGGCACAGAAGGTAGTAGGTTTAATAAAACTTCAGATTCCTGCCGGCAAAGCAACTCCGGCACCACCTGTTGGTCCGGCACTCGGTCAGCACGGTGTAAACATTATGTCATTCACAAAGGAATTCAATGAAAGAACAAAGAATGACGCAGGTCTTATCATTCCTGTTGTAATCACAGTATATGAAGACCGTTCATTTACATTTGTAACAAAGACACCACCTGCAGCAGTTCTTATTAAGAAGGCTTGTGGTATTGATAAGGCTTCCGGTGTTCCTAACAAGAACAAGGTAGCAACAATCTCAAAGGCTGATGTACAGAAAATTGCTGAAACAAAGATGCCTGACCTTAACGCAGCAAACCTTGAAGCAGCAATGTCTATGATTGCAGGCACTGCACGCAGCATGGGTATAGTAGTAGAAGACTAATTCCCTTGTGGGAGGAAGTATCCGATTTAACCACTGGAGGTAATTTAATTATGAAACACGGAAAGAAATATACAGACGGTTCAAAACTTATTGACCGTGCAAATTTATATGATTCAAAAGAAGCTCTTGACCTTGCAGTTAAGACAGCAACAGCAAAGTTTGATGAAACAGTAGAAGCTCACATTCGTCTCGGTGTTGACTCTCGTCACGCTGACCAGCAGGTTCGTGGCGCTGTTATCCTTCCTAACGGTACAGGTAAGAATGTTAGGGTTGCTGTATTCGCAAAAGGTGACCTTGCTAAAGCTGCTACTGAAGCAGGTGCTGATGTTGTTGGCGATGCTGACCTTGTTCAGAAGATTCAGGGCGGTTGGATGGATTTTGATGTAGCTATCGCATCTCCTGACATGATGGGCTTCGTTGGTCGTTTAGGTAAGGTTCTCGGTCCTCGTGGTCTTATGCCATCACCAAAAGCAGGCACAGTTACTATGGATGTAGCTAAGGCTGTTCAGGATGCTAAGGCTGGTAAGATTGAATACCGTCTTGATAAAACAAACATTATTCACTGCCCAATCGGTAAGGCTTCATTCGGTTCAGATAAGCTTCTTGAAAACTTTAATGCTCTTCTTGATGCTATCATTAAGGCTAAGCCTGCTTCAACAAAGGGACAGTACATTAAGTCAGTAGCAGTTGCTTCAACAATGGGCCCTGGTGTAAAAATCAACCCTAACAAAGTTGGTACAGTTGCATCTGCAGAATAATTTAGGTATTGACAAGGAATAATCCTTGTGTTAAAATACAATAGCTGTTCAGCCAAAGACAGCAGGTGCCGATACGGCGTAAGTTTTCGCCTGCCGAGGAATGGACATTCAAGTAGCATTATGTTATTTTGATGTTTTCGTGCATTCCGAGGTTCTCGGGATGCACTTTTTGTTATAGCTAAACAGCCTTCAAGTCCGTATTTAATACGGCAAATATCAATGGAGGTAAATTAAATGCCAAGTACAGCAGTTCTTGAAAGAAAAAAGCAAATGGTTGCTGACCTTTCAGAAAGAATTAAAAATTCTTGTGCCGGTGTTGTAGTTGATTACAAGGGTATCAATGTTGAAGACGACACAAAGCTTCGTAAAGAACTTCGTGAAGCTGGAGTTGAATACACAGTAGTTAAAAATACAATTCTTGGTAGAGCAGTTGAGGATGCAGGTCTTGCAGGTCTCGAAAATGTTCTTGAAGGTACAACAGCAATCGCAACATCAGCTGATGATTATGTAGCATCAGCACGCATTCTTCAAAAGTTCGCTGATTCACACGATAACTTCTCTCTTAAGAGTGGTTACCTTGACGGTGAAGTAATCTCAATGGAAAAGCTTGTTGCTCTTGCAAAGCTTCCATCAAGAGAAGTACTTCTTGCTACTGTATGTAGCGTATTCAATGCACCTATCGCAGCTTTTGCTCGTGGAGTACAGGCTATTGTAGATAAGGGCGGCGTTGAAGCTTGTGAAAGCGCAGCTAATGAAGATGCATCTGCAGAAGAATCAGAAGCTCCTGCAGAAGCACCGGCTGAAGAAACAGCTGAATAATTAAATCAAAACTAATTTAAAATTTATCTTTAATCGGAGGAAAATAAAATGGCATCAGAAAAAGTTACAGCAATTGTTGAAGAGCTTAAAACTCTTACAGTTCTTGAGCTTTCAGAGCTCGTATCAGCAGTAGAAGAAGAATTCGGCGTAAGCGCTGCAGCAGCAGTAGCAGTAGCAGCACCTGCAGAAGGTGGCGCAGCAGCAGCTGACGAAAAGACAGAATTTGATGTAGTACTTGCAGAAGTAGGTGCTAACAAGATTCAGGTTATCAAGGCTGTTCGTGAAGCAACAGGTCTTGGACTTAAGGAAGCTAAGGAAATCGTTGATAACGCTCCTAAGGCTGTTAAGGAAGCAGTTCCAACAGCTGACGCTGAAGCTCTTAAGGCTAAGCTTGAAGAAGCTGGCGCAAAGGTTGAACTCAAGTAATTCAACTTTTAAATTTACCTTTAATGAAACAAGCACAACCATTCGGCTGTGCTTGTTTTTTTCATATCCCAATATTTTCTTGCACCGTATCTATCACCTTAAATGCCACGCCGGACAGTGCAAACCATATAAGTGAAAACGGAACGCAAACCTGACCTAAAAAATTGAGCGGTACACCGGAGTAGTCCCATACATGTTCTTTTAATATAATATTAAATATCAATCCAAATAAAAGCTCAACTGCCGTTATAATAAGCATTCCTACTAAACATTTTAATATAAAATTCATTTCATATTTTTGGTTTATATAGTAAAACGAAGTTAAAACTATTGCCCCGGCAAAAAACATTGAGTAGTGTGTTCGCCCTCTTGTAAGTAATTCAATTAAGCAGTATCCGCCACCGCCGATTAGACCGACAGCTAAATAAATATAAAAGTTTTTCATAATTGTATTATTGCTTTAATTGTGCTAAAATATTATTGAAATATAATTTTATTTGGGTGCGATATGACAATTTTTGAAAAAGCAGATTATTTAATTAAAATAATTGAAAATGCCGGATATGAAGCTTATTTGGTAGGCGGATGTGTGCGTGACTTTTTTATGAATAAGCCTTGTAATGATATTGATATTACAACATCGGCTAAACCTATTGAGCTTGAAAAAATATTGACGGAAAATAAAATTAAATATATTGAAACAGGTCTTAAGCACGGCACGGTTACCGCTTTGATAGAGTCTGACTCTTTTGAAATCACCACTTATCGAACCGACGGTGAATATTCGGATAACCGCCATCCTGAAAATGTGAAATTTGTGAGCAATATAGATGATGATTTATCCCGCCGTGATTTTACAGTTAATGCGATAGCGTTTAATCCTAATAAAAATGAAATCGTCGATTTATTCGGCGGAAAAAAAGATATTGAAAATAAGGTAATCAAAGCTGTGGGAAATGCAGATGTACGCTTTAATGAAGACGCACTTCGCATTATGCGTGCTGTCAGGTTTTCATCCACACTTTCATTTAATATTGAGGAAAAAACCAAAACTGCAATTTTCAAAAATAAAGACCTTTTAAAAAATGTTTCAAAAGAAAGGCTTTTCAGCGAACTTTCAAAACTTTTAATGGGGGATAATGTTTTTTCTGTTTTAACTGAATATAAGGAAGTTTTGGCTGTTATAATTCCGGAACTTATTCCTACTTTTACCTGCAAGCAAAATACGGTATGGCATATTTATGATGTTTATACGCACACAGCAAAAACTGTTGAGCAGTCACCTAAAAAACTATCATTGCGACTTACAATGCTTTTGCACGACCTCGGCAAACCGCAGGCAAAAACTACTGATGATAGGGGAGTAGACCATTTTAAAGGTCATCAAAAAATAAGTGCCGATATTTCAGCACCTATTCTTAAAAGATTTAAAGTTTCTAATGAGCTGTATGACAGCGTTATGCAAATAATTCCGATACATGATATTCATATAGGTACAAATAAAGCCAATATAAAAAAATATCTAAATTTATTGGGCGAGCAGGGCTTGAGAAACTTGATAGAAGTTAAAAGAGCCGATAAACTTGGGCAAAACCCTGAAACGACAGGCGAAGAACTGCAAAATCTTGTTACCACAGAATCTCTGCTTGATGAAATTATTGCAAACGGGGAACCTTACAGTATTAAAGATTTAAAAATCAACGGCTTTGATTTGATGAATCTCGGCTTTAAGGGCAAAGAAATAGGTAACTGCCTTGATTGTATTTTGCAAAAAGTAATTAACGGCGATATAGAAAATAATAAAGAAAAGCTGCTCAAATATGTAAAAGAAAAGGAGAACTGAATTACCAGTTCTCCTTACAGACTGTCGATAAAGTGGCTAAAGCGCGCCGAATAAAAATAAATTAACCCTTTTTGCCTCCCTTGCAAAGGGAGGTGGGTGCAACTTGTTGCAGCCGGAGGGATTGTGAAAAAACGGCTTGGACATCGAGTCCAAGCCGTTTTTGGCGCTTTTTGTCTTTTGTTCGGGGGCAGTACCGTCGTACAGCTCTCGCTCACAAAATACAAAATTTATCTCACTTTTTCGAAATCTACCAGCGTGTAGAAATTTATAATTTAATGTTTTCTACACGCTGAAAGGAGAACTGAATTACCAGTTCTCCTTAAATATTTATCGAAGTTTAAAAATCAGCCTTCGTATTCGTCTTCATTTTCCCAGTTGTGCCAAATGTTTTGAACATCATCGTTTTCTTCAAACATTTCAATCATTCTTGCCATATTTTTCATATCTTCTTCAGACTCAAGCCTTGTGTATGTTTGCGGCACATAAGCAGGTTCGCTTGAAATGATGTGATAGCCTTTGCCTTCAAGTTCATCACGAATTGCGCCTACATCGTTAGGCTCTGTTCTGATTTCAAAAATATCTTCTTCATCGGTAAGAAAGTCGGAAGCACCTGCTTCAAGTGCGTCTTCCATAAGCTGGTCTTCGTCAACATCTTCTTTTTCAATTATGATTACACCCTGCCTGTCAAACATAAAGGTTACAGAACCCGGTGTGCCCATATTTCCGCCTGCTTTATCAAAGTAATGTCTTACTTCAGATGCAGTTCTGTTTCTGTTATCTGTAAGCGTTTCAACTACTACTGCGATACCGCTTGGGCCATAGCCTTCGTATACAATTTCTTCAAAATTAGTACTGTCGCCTTCTCCGGCTGCTTTTTTTAGCATTCTGTCAATGTTATCGTTTGGTACATTGTTTTGCTTTGCTTTTGCAATAACATCACGAAGTTTGGCATTATTATTAGGGTCAGGGCCCCCGTTTTTAACTGCTACTGCAAGTTCTCTTCCTATTTTTGTGAAAACTTTTGCTCTTGCTGCGTCATTAGCACCCTTTTTTCTTTTAATGGTGCTCCATTTGTTATGACCACTCATTTTCTCAACTCCCGTATGTGAATTTTTAACTTAAATATTTTAACATATTATTTATTATATATCAAGAGTTAAGTTTACACAATATTACATGCACATACAAATTATATTTGTATGCTTATTTTTTAATTTGATGTTGTATATTTACTTATTATATGATATTATAGATGTGTATAATTATATAAATTTGTATAAATATTCAGGAGGATTTTATTATGTATTCGGATTATTATGATTCAATCGGTAAAGTTGCCGAAACGGATAAGGAAGTTGCAGACGCAATGGCACTTGAATTAAAACGCCAGCGTGATAATATTGAACTTATTGCTTCGGAAAACCTTGTTTCCCCTCAGGTAATGGCTGCTATGGGCAGTGTTCTTACAAATAAGTATGCCGAGGGTTTGCCGGCAAAGCGTTATTACGGCGGTTGCCAATATGTGGATATTGTTGAAAACATTGCTATTAAAAGAGCGTGTGAGCTTTTTAAATGCAATTTTGCTAATGTTCAGCCTCATTCAGGTGCACAGGCTAATACTGCTGTTTACCTTGCACTTCTTAAGCCGGGTGATACAGTTATGGGTATGAGCCTTGATAACGGCGGTCACCTTACTCACGGTTCACCTGCTAATATTAGCGGTAAGTATTTCAACTTTGTTCCTTACGGCGTTGATGAAAACGGATTTATTGATTACAAGGAATTTGCAAAGCAAGTTAATAAAGTTAAACCTAAACTTGTGGTTGCAGGTGCTTCCGCTTATCCAAGAGAAATTGATTTTAAAACAATGGCTGATATTGCACACGCAAACGGTGCAATGTTTATGGTAGATATGGCGCATATTGCAGGCCTTGTTGCCGCAGGGCTTCATCAGTCACCTATTCCATATGCCGATGTTGTTACAACTACAACTCATAAAACATTAAGAGGTCCACGCGGCGGTCTTATTCTCTGCAATAATGAATATCTTATTAAAAAGCTTAATTCAGCAGTATTTCCGGGTACACAGGGCGGCCCTCTTATGCATGTTATTGCAGGTAAGGCAGTTTGCTTTGGCGAAGCTCTTAAGCCTGAATTTGCTGATTATCAAAAGAGAGTTGTTGAAAACGCAAAGGCTCTTGCAAACGGACTTATGAACAGAGGAATGAAGCTTGTTTCGGGCGGTACTGATAATCACCTTTGCCTTCTTGACCTTAGGGGTACAGGTGTAACAGGTAAGGAACTTGAAAACAGACTTGATGATGTTCATATTACTCTTAATAAAAATACTGTTCCTAATGAACCTCTTTCACCGTTTGTTACATCCGGTGTTCGTATCGGTACTCCTGCCGCTACTACAAGGGGACTTAATACTGATGATATGGATAAAATTGCAGAGTACATTACTCTTGCTGTTACAGATTTTGATAATCAAAAGGAATATATCACAAACGGTGTTGCCGAAATTTGTGCAAAATATCCTCTTTATGAATAATTAAAGAAGTGATAATATGAAAGTCTTATTGATTGAAATATTAAAAATATTACTTAAAATTATTTATGCTCCCATTAAGCTTTTTAAAACTAAAAACAGAATAGTTTATCTTTCAAGGCAAAGCAATGATAAAAGCCTTGATATGAAGCTTCTTGAAGAAGCAATAAATAATGAATGTCCAAATACCGAGCAGGTTTTCAGGCTTAAAATGATACCTGAAAGCTTGCCGGGAAAAATTGCATATTGCTTTTCAATAATAGGTGATATGTATTATCTTGCAACATCAAAGGTAGCAATAATTGATACTTATTCAATTACTGTTTCTTGCTTGAAGCATAAAAAGAGCCTTAAAGTTATTCAAATGTGGCACGCTTTGGGCGCACTCAAAAAGTTTGGGCTTCAAAGTGTCGGTACAAAAGAGGGCAGGGATGAAAAAATCAGCCGTGCTATGTGTATGCATAAAAATTATGATTATGTTCTTGCACCGAGTAAAAAAACAGCGAAGTTTTATATGGAAGCGTTTGGCTGTGATAATTCTAAAATTAAGATTTGCTCACTGCCGAGGGTTGACGATATATTAACTGATAACGGCTGTGCTTCCCGCTTTTTTACAGAAAATCCGGCTTTAAGTGATAAAAAAATTGTTCTTTATCTTCCTACTTTTCGTGAAAGGGATGCTTATGTAGCAGAAAAGCTTAAGGTTGAATTTGACGAACTTGCTGATTATCATTTGATAATTAGTGCGCATCCTCTGTTTTCTAAAATTAAGATTGAGGATAAATTTTCTTACAGCGGTGATTTTTCAACATATGATTTGATGAAAATTGCTGATGTTATAATAACCGATTATTCAGCTTGTGCTTTTGAAGCCAGCGTTTTGATGAAACCGCTTTATTTCTTTGTACCAGATTATGAAGAATATTCAAAAGAACGGGGAATAAATGTTAATCTTAAAGAGGAAATGCCAAGCGCGACTTTTGAAGATGCAGAAGCTCTTGTAAATGCAATTAAATCAAACAGCTATGATTTTGATATGTTGTATAAATTTAAAAGCGAATATGTTGAAAATTCAAAAGCAAACAATGCAGAAATTCTTGCAAAATTTATTTCTATGTTGATTGCTTAAATATAAAAAGAAGGCAAAACAATGGACTATACATTTTCTGACAAAATTTCTTCTCTCCAGCCAAGTGCTATCAGAGAAATACTTAAAGCAACAGCAGACCCTAAAATTATTCCACTTGCAGCAGGCAATCCGGCACCGGATGCTTTCCCTGTTGAAGAGGTAAGGGCAATTGCGGCAGATATACTTGATTCCCGCCCTATTGATGCACTTCAGTACGGCGTATCCGAGGGCTATCAGCCGTTGCGTGATACAGTTAAAAAGTGGATGAAAAATCACGAAAATATCGGCAAGGACTTTGACGATGTGCTTATTGTTTCAGGTGCAACGCAGGTTATGGATTTAACTACCAAAGTTCTTTGTAACGAAGGGGATACAGTTATTTGTGAAGAGCCGTCATTTATCGGTTCGCTTAATTGCTTCCGTTCTTACGGCTGTAAGCTTAAAGGTGTGCCTGTTGAAGCAGACGGAATCAATATCGCTATGCTTGAAGAAGCACTCAAATCTACAAAAAATGCAAAGTTTATATATACAATTCCTAATTTCCAAAACCCTTCGGGTGTTACAATGTCTTTGGAAAAGAGAAAGAAGCTTTATGCACTTGCTAAACAGTACGGTGTTATGGTTTTGGAGGATAACCCTTACGGTGATTTAAGAGTCAGCGGTACTCCGCTTCCTACTATTAAATCAATGGATGAGGACGGAATAGTTATTTATGCCGGCTCGTTTTCTAAAATTCTTTCACCGGGTCTTCGTGTTGCTTATTGCATTTCGCCTAAAACGGTTATGGCTAAAATGACGGTAGGCAAGCAGGCTTCCGATGTGCATACGCCGTGCCTTAATCAAATGATTGTTGATGAATGGTTTAAAAACTATGATGTTGATGCTCATATTAAGCATATTCAGGGCATTTACAGAAATAAGCTTAATCTTATGTGTGAATGTATTGATGAACATCTTGGCGATTTTGTAGAATATGTTAAGCCGGAAGGCGGACTTTTTGTTTGGTGCAAATTGCCTGATGATGTAAATATGCTTGAATTTGTTAAAAAAGCAGTTGAAAAGAATGTTGCAGTCGTTCCGGGTAATGCATTTTTAATGGATGATACACAGGAATCGCACTACATTCGCCTTAATTTCTCAACCCCTACCGATGACGGTATTATAAACGGTGTTAAGGCTTTGGGCGAAGTAGCTAAATTATATAGATAATCGGAGAAAAACAATGGCAGAAGAAATTAAAAAAGAACGCAAAAAAAGAAGTCTTTCACTTATCCAACCTACCTCTGTGCCTACTTTGGGTAATTATCTCGGGGCAATGCGTGGCTGGAAAGATTTCCAAGATGATTTTGATACAGTGTTCGGCATTGCCGATTTGCACTCAATTACCGTAAGGCAAGACCCGCAAAAGCTCAGAACTCAAACTACCCAGCTTTATGCCTTACTTATGGCTACCGGACTCGACCCTGATAAGAGCATTCTCTTTATTCAGTCACATGTGCCGCAACATTCACAGCTTGCTTGGATACTTAATTGCTATACTCAATTTGGTGAGCTTAGCAGAATGACACAGTTTAAGGATAAGTCACAGCAACACTCGGATAATGTAAATGCAGGTCTTTTTACTTACCCTTCACTTATGGCAGCAGATATTCTTCTTTATCAGGCAGATGTTGTTCCTGTTGGTGTTGACCAAAAGCAACATCTTGAAATCACGAGGGATATTGCCGAGCGTTTTAACGGTATATATGGTAATGTATTCACTGTTCCTGAAGCGTATATTACCAAAACTGCGGCAAAGGTTATGAGCCTTGCTGACCCTACAAGAAAGATGAGTAAGTCAGACCCTAACCCTAAAGGTACAGTTTATCTTACAGATGAACCTAATGTTATTATGAAAAAGTTTAAGAGTGCTGTAACCGACAGTGAAATGAGTGTTCGCTATGCCGATGGTAAGGACGGAATAAATAACCTTATGTCAATTTATTCAGCAGTTACCGGCAAAACATTTGATGCTATTGAAAGCGAATTTGCCGGCAAAGGCTACGGTGATTTTAAAACCGCAGTAGGTGAAGCGGTTGTTGCTGAGCTTGAACCTGTTCAAAAGCGTTATAATGAACTTATGAAAGATAAAGCTTATCTTCAGGAAAAATGGACTCAAGGTGCTGATTTGGCACAGCGTGTATCCCAGCGCACACTTGATAAAGTTATGAAAAAAGTAGGCTTTGTGCTTAAATAATTGAAAATATCAAAAAACTAAATGCCCGAAAAACCTTGTGTTTTCGGGCATTTTTCTGTCTTCTGAAAAAATATTTAAAAAAATACTAAAAACCTATTGACAAAATAGGTAATGTGTTGTATAGTGTAGACATCACAGAGATAACCTACAAACCTCATAGGTAATAAGGGGAATGTTTAAGGAGAGATTGTTATGACTAAAATTTACAGCAAACTAACAGTCGCTAATGTTAAAAATCAACGAATGTGCTTTCGATGTTATATGTAAAATCATAAATTATTTTAGCTTTAATACTTATTACAAATTTAAAAACTAATTTTAACATCGAAAGGAAATTAACATTATGTCAGAATATAAATATCATTTTGAAACACTTCAACTTCATGTAGGTCAGGAAGAACCGGACCCGGCAACAGATTCAAGAGCAGTTCCTATTTATCAAACAACTTCATATGTATTTAAAAACAGCGATCATGCACAGGCAAGATTCGGCCTTGCAGATGCAGGCAATATCTATGGCAGACTTACCAATTCAACACAAGATGTTTTTGAACAGAGAGTTGCAGCTCTTGAAGGCGGTGTGGCTGCTCTTGCAACAGCTTCAGGTGCAGCAGCACTTGCGTATACTTTCCAAGCTCTTGCACAGGCAGGCGACCACATTGTATCAGCAAAAACAATTTACGGCGGTACTTATAACTATCTTGAACATACATTTTCACAGTTTGGTGTAACAACAACTTTTGTTGACCCTGATGACCTTGCTAATTTTGAAAATGCAATTCAGGATAACACAAAAGCAATCTTTATTGAAACACTCGGCAATCCAAATTCAAATCTTATTGATATTCAAAAGCTTGCAGATATTGCACATTCACATAATATTCCTCTTGTTATTGACTCAACATTTGCAACACCTTATCTTTTAAGACCTATTGAATACGGTGCAGATATTGTAGTTCACAGTGCTACTAAGTTTATCGGCGGTCACGGTACTACTTTGGGCGGTGTAATCGTCGACAGCGGTAATTTCGATTGGAAAGCAAGTGGCAAATACCCACAGATTTCCGATCCTAACCCAAGCTATCACGGTATTTCATTCCAAGAAGCAGTTGGCCCGGCAGCATTTGTAACATACATTCGTGCAATCATTCTTCGTGATACCGGTGCTACAATTTCACCGTTCAATGCATTCCTTCTTCTTCAGGGTCTTGAAACACTTTCACTTCGTGTTGAACGCCATGTTGAAAACACAAAGAAAGTTATTGAATATCTTGTTAATAACCCTAAAGTTGAAAAGGTTAATCATCCAAGCATTGACCCAAGATATAAAGAACTTTATAACAAGTATTTTCCAAACGGTGCAGGTTCTATCTTCACATTTGAAATTAAGGGCGGAGAAGCAGAAGCCAAGAAGTTTATTGACAGCTTAAAGATTTTCTCAATCCTTGCAAATGTAGCAGATGTTAAATCACTTGTTATTCATCCGGCAACCACAACACACAGTCAGCTTAGCCCTGAAGAACTTGCAGAACAGGATATTAAGCCTAATACAATCAGACTTTCTATCGGTACAGAGCATATTGACGATATTATTCACGATCTCGACGAAGCTTTCGCCGCAATCGACTAATTTTAAATTCTAAATTATTTGATTAAATTTAAGGAGATTATTTATTATGGCTATTTATAAATCAGCACTTGACCTCGTTGGTAAAACACCACTTCTTGAGGTACAGAATTTTGAAAAAGAAAACAATCTTGAAGCAACAGTTCTTGTAAAGCTTGAATATTTCAATCCGGCAGGCTCTGTTAAAGACAGAATTGCAAAGGCAATTATTGAAGACGCAGAAAAAACAGGAAAGCTTAAAGCAGATTCAGTTATTATTGAACCAACAAGCGGTAACACAGGTATCGGCCTTGCCAGTGTAGCTGCTGCAAAGGGATATAAACTCATTATCACAATGCCTGAAACTATGAGCGTTGAAAGAAGAAATCTTATGAAAGCATACGGCGCCGAACTTGTTTTGACAGACGGTGCAAAGGGTATGAAGGGTGCTATCGCAAAGGCAGAAGAACTTGCAAGCGAACTTCCAAACAGTTTTATTGCAGGCCAGTTTACCAATCCTGTAAACCCTGCAACTCATAAGGCAACAACAGGCCCTGAAATTTGGAACGATACCGAAGGCAAAGTTGATATTTTCGTAGCAGGTGTAGGCACAGGCGGTACACTTTCAGGTGTCGGCGAATACCTTAAGAGCCAAAATCCTAATGTAAAAGTAGTTGCAGTAGAACCGGCTACATCACCTGTTCTTTCAAAGGGTACAGCAGGCCCTCATAAAATTCAAGGTATCGGCGCAGGCTTTGTTCCTGATACTCTTAATACAGATATTTACGATGAAATCATCGCAGTTGAAAACGAAGATGCATTTGCAACAGGTAAGGAATTTCCTAAGCAAGAGGGTGTACTTGTCGGCATTTCAAGCGGCGCAGCACTCTGGGCAGCGAAAGAACTTGCTAAAAGGCCTGAAAATAAGGGCAAAACAATTGTCGCTCTCTTACCTGATACAGGTGACAGATACCTTTCAACTCCGCTTTTCAGCGAGTAATAAAGACAGATATAATATTTCCCTTATATCATTAAATCAAGGCTTGGGCTTCACGGTCCAAGTCTTGATTTTTTTATTTTATGCTCAAATGCCACTAATATATTAAATAATTTTTTAACAAAATCGGCAAAATATAATAAAATTTATAAAAAATATTGATATTACTATCCCAAAGTGTTAATATCTATAATAGGCAAATTTGGAATATTTTAAATTTTTCATAAATGCTCTGTCACAATTTAAGGAGGACAAAACAGTGAACGACTCAAAAGCACTTAAAAGACTTGAAGCACTTTTTGATGACGGTTCATTTACTGAAATTGATGCTTATGCTAAATCAGCTGACGGCTCAGTTGAAGTTGTTGCCGGCTTCGGAACAGTTAATGAGTGTGCAGTTTATGCATTTTCACAGGATGTAACTGTTGACAGCGGTGCTGTAAGTGTTGCACAGTGTGCTAAAATTAAAAAGATTTATGAACTCGCTTTAAAAACCGGTTGCCCGGTCATCGGCGTGTATGATTCAAATGGTGTTAAGCTTACCGAAGGTTTTGAAGTTATGAATGCTTACGGTGATCTTGTTAAAGCATCAACATCAATGAGTGGCGTATGCCCTCAAATTTCAATTGTTGCAGGTTCTTGCCTCGGCACATCTGCTCTTATTGCAAATATGGCTGATGTTGTAGTAGCGGTTAAGGATGCTGATTTTTATGTAACAGCTCCAAGTGAAGTTACTGCCGAAGAAAGCTATGAAGCAGGAACTGTTGATATTCTTTGCGATACTTTTGAAGATGCAGTGGCACAGGTTAAAAATCTTGCTTCGCTTCTTCCGTCAAATAACCTTGCCCCTTCTCCTCTTTTTGAATTTGAAGCACCAAGCACTTTTGCAAATGACGGTGATGATGCAATGGCTGTTATTAACAGTATTGCAGATGCAAATTCAGTAGTTGAACTTAAGGGCGGATATTCAGAAAAGAAATGTAAAACAGCTCTTGCAACAGTTATGGGTACAACAGTAGGCTTTGTTGCATTTGAAGGTGAACCTATTTGCCCTTGCTGTTCTTATAAGGCTGAAGCTATGGTTAAGCTTTGCGATGCTTATTCAATTCCGGTTGTAACTTTGGTTAATGCAAACGGTACTGTTAATAAGACGGGCAAGGAAAATCAATGCCTTACAGCATTTACTAAACTTACAAGTGCTTATGCAACTGCAACTACACCTAAAATTTCTGTAATTACAGGTAATGCAGTCGGCCTTGCATATATTGTTCTTGCAGGTAAAGGCTCAAATGCAGACTTTACTTTCGCTTGGGATAAGAGTGTTGCTTCTCCGCTTCCTACCGAGTCTGCTGTTCAATTTTTATTTAATGACAGACTTGCAAACGGCGAAAGCAAGCAAGACCTTGAAAAAGAATATATTGAAAAGGTTGCTTCACCATTTACTGCCGCAGCTTGTGGCGCAGTTGATGATATTTTTGCTCCTGCCGATACCCGTGCAAAAGTTATTTCTGCACTTGATATTCTTGCAGGTAAAAGAGAAAATACTTTACCAAGAAAACATTCTGTTAAATAATGGAGGATTAAAATATGAAAAACTATACAATTACCGTAAACGGTACAGCTTATAATGTTACAGTTCAGGAAGGTGCAAATGCTTCGGCTCCTGTATCAGCACCGGCTCCTGCTGCTGCACCTGCTCCGGCTCCTGCTGCTGCACCTGCACCGGCTCCTGCCGCAGCTCCTGCACCGGCAGCTCAGGGTTCAGAAGGTTCAGTTAAGGTTGAAGCTCCTATGCCTGGTACTATCCTTGATGTTAAGGTTTCAGTAGGCGATTCAGTTTCAAGCGGTTCAGTTCTTTGCATTCTTGAAGCTATGAAAATGGAAAATGAAATCGTTGCTCCACAGGATGGTACTGTTGCATCAATCAATGTTTCAAAGAGTGACAGCGTTGAAGCAGGCCAGGTTATCATTACATTAAACTAAGAGGTGTCATAAATGGCTAAAATCGGTATTACTGAAACAGTTCTCCGTGATGCTCATCAGTCTTTGATTGCAACTCGTATGAGAACTGACGAATTTGAAGACATCCTCGAAAAAATGGATAAAATCGGCTACCACTCACTTGAATGTTGGGGCGGTGCAACTTTCGACAGTTGTCTTCGATTCCTTGATGAAGACCCTTGGGATAGGCTTCGTCTTATTCGTAAAAAATGTCCTAACACAAAGCTTCAAATGCTTTTCAGAGGTCAGAATATGCTCGGCTACCGCCATTATTCTGATGAACTCGTTGATTATTTTGTAAAAAAGAGTATTGATAACGGTATTGATATTTTAAGAATATTTGATGCTCTTAACGATGTTCGTAACCTTCAAACAGCTATTGATGCAGCCAAGAAATACGGCGGTCATGTTCAAGCTGCTATTTCATATACCACCGGCCCTGTTTTTGATATTGATTATTATTGCAATTATGCAAAGCAACTTGAAAACGCCGGTGCAGATTCAATCTGTATTAAAGATATGGCAGGTCTTTTAACTCCTTACGGAACTTATGACCTTGTTAAAGCACTTAAAAGTACAGTTGATATTCCTGTTCAGCTTCACTCTCACTATACTTCAGGCCTTGCTTCTATGGTTCACCTTAAGGGTATTGAAGCAGGTGTTGATGTAATTGATACTGCTATGAGTCCGCTTGCTATGGGTACTTCTCACCCGGCTACCGAATCAATGGTTGCCGCACTTAAAGGTACAGAGTATGATACGGGTCTTGATATTAAGGCTCTTTCAGAAATCAGAGATTTCTTCACACCGCTTCGTGAAAAGTATCTTAAATCAGGTCTTCTTGACCCTAAAATGCTTGGTGTTGATGCTAATACTCTTCTTTATCAGGTTCCGGGCGGTATGCTTTCTAACCTTGTATCACAGCTTAAGCAGGCAGGCAAGGCAGATAAGCTTGATGAAGTTCTTGCCGAAGTTCCGAGAGTAAGGGAAGATTCAGGTTACCCACCGCTTGTTACTCCTACATCTCAAATCGTTGGTACACAGGCTGTTTTCAATGTTATTATGGGTGAAAGATATAAGATGGTAACCAAGGAATTTAAGGATATGGTTGCCGGTAAGTACGGTAAAACACCTTGTGATATTGACCCTGAATTCCAGAAGAAGATTGTAGGCGATGATGAAATTATCACCTGCCGCCCTGCTGACCTTATTCATGATAAAATTGATGATTTCAAGGATGAAATTAAAGAATATTATGAGCAGGAAGAAGATGTTCTTTCATATGCTCAGTTTGGTCAGGTTGCAGTTAAGTTCTTCCAAAAGAGAAGAGATAAAAAATACAATCTTGACGGTAAGCATGAAGACTTTGAATCAAAGGTTCATCCTGTTTAATTAACAAATTTATAAAAAGTGCCACTTTTGTGGCACTTTTTTGTTTATATTCCGTCGTTTTTGTACATTGAAAAAGTAATGTATAAAATATTGCATAAAAATACAGTATGATATTAAAAAAATGTGTACAAAATATTGCAAAAAATGATTTCTTATGTTAATATAAAAACAATACTAAAACTATATTATATATGTGGGAGGAATAATCTATGCTTTCATTCAAAAAAACCATTGCATGCCTTATGTCGCTTATAATGATAATGACTGTAACTCCGTTTACAGCTGTTACTGCATCTGCGGCTACGGCAAAGAGCGTAAGCTCAAACATTGACGAAACAAACAAAAAGTACCATGCAGCTCCGTCAAAAACCTTTACAGCAAAGACAGGTATGAGTGAAGTTTCTTGGCGTAACAGTGCCGAGGTTAATGAAGTAAGCTCATCAGACGGTGAATTTCATAAGCAGTCATATGCTCCGTCTTCAAATGTACTTTATTGGCCGAGCGCTTATATCGGTACAACTGATTGCTTGCAATTTCAAAAGAATCATTTAGATTTCAGAGCATATTATCCGTCAGCTGTACTTATGTGGGATGGCACGACTGATGCTTATATGCCGATTATGTGTATAGCACAAAACACAAGTAAAATTGACGGAAGAAGAGTTATTTATTATGCTGCACCTTATGACAGTGAGCGTATATCTAATGCCACTTCGCCGGCTCACAGCGCGAATTTCTATGCTGATACTTGGCGCGGAACTAAAGTTGAACAAAACGAAAATTTCAACGGTAATATGTACGGTAATAATACACCATTTGGTTTTGAAGCAAAGGTTTTAACTGAATTTATCAGTACAGGGGAAAATACAAATAAATGTTATTCATTCGGTACGGATATTGGCAGCAGAGATTTGGCAAGTTTTCTTCATATTGATTCAAATATTGATAATGACGCTTCTTTTATCGCAGACGGTTTTTTGGCTAAAAAACTTTATTGGACAACAAATTCAAGTAATGTAGATTTTACAACTGCTTATGATAATAATTCAAAAGAGTCAAGTTCAACAATTTATGTTGTAAACTATAAGCCGATTGTTACAGCTGCAAATGAAGCTGCAAAAGATTTGGAAAGTTTTGACCAGACATTGTATACTCCTGATGCAGTTAATGAGTATTACAAAGCAATACAGGATTTGTATGATTGTGACCCGAATTCATTTTTTAACCAAAATGACGGTAAGGATGTAACCGATATATCAGACACTGCAGTTAGAGTTTCAAATTGTACAAACGATATTAAAAATCGTATTAGTGCTTATGAAAAAGCAAAACTTAAGCTTGAAAACAGTAAGCAATATCGTATTAAGTTTACAAATTCAAATACAGATCTTCTTTCAGATAACTATTATAAAGCAGGAGATACAATAGTTGCACCTGTTCTCAGTGATAGTTATGAAGATCGCGATGAAACAGGCCATTGCACTGTAACATTTGAATGGCAGCCTGCTTTTGAAAAAACTGCAAGTAAAAATGTTGCCTATGTTGAAAATAAAATAATACCGGCAAAAACGCCGCATAATTATGGCGCATACTCACAAATTACACAAGATGGTAAAAACGGTCATATCCGCACCTGTTCAGAATGCGGATATAAAGATTGGGCTTTGTGTGATGACCATTATGTAAAGAAATCTTCGACACCTGCAACATGTACACAGGACGAACAGATTGTATACGAATGTTCAGTTTGCCACAGAATAAAAACTGAAGTAGGCGAAAAGAAAAAAGGCCATGATTATGAAGTTGTTTCGCCAAAGGTTGATGCCACTTGCGAAACTCCAGGTAAAACTGAAGAAAAGAGATGTAAAAACTGCGGTGATACAGTAGGCGGCGATGTAATTCCTGCTCTTAAGCACGATTATTCAATTTTAGTATCGAAAAAACAAGAAGCTACCTGTACAGCAGACGGTAAAGAAGCTGAATATGAATGCTCAAAGTGCGGAAAGCATACCGGCGGTGAAGTAATTAAGGCAACAGGCCATAACTATCAGTATTTTGAAGCTGAAAAGAAAATCGTTTGCAGCAAATGCGGCGATGAAAAAAAAGTAGACACATCATATATAGTACCTGAAGGATATACTTTAGTTGAAACAGTTGAACCTAAATGTACTGAATTTGGTTACACACTTTACCAAAACAAAGATGGTGAAAAATTTTATAACAATGTTAAATCTCCAACAGGTCACCAATACGGAGAGCCGACAGTTGTAGCACCGACTTGTACCGAACAGGGATATACAATTTATAAATGTAAAAATTGCGGTGACACACAAAAAACCGATTTTATAAATGCAAAAGGACATACAGAAGTAATTGATGAAGCGGTAGCACCGACTTGTACTCAATCAGGTTTAACAGAGGGTAAACATTGCTCGGTTTGCAATGAAGTTCTTGTTAAGCAAGAAAAAATTGATGCAAAAGGTCACAAACCTGTTTCTGCTAACAATTCTGTTAGACCAACTTGCACAAAAGACGGTAAGCAAAGCGATACCATATGTTCAGTTTGTCATGAAACATTGAAAATAGGTGAAATGATTAAGGCAACAGGTCATAACTTTGGCAATAATTCAGCTAATTGCTTGGTTTGCGGTGTGGCTAATCCTAATTATGTTGCACCAAGTCAACCGGCACCAAATCCAACACCTTCAACTCCGTCAACACCTTCAACTCCGTCGACACCTTCAGCTCCGGCAACTCCGGCGCCGTCAACACCTCCGCTTACACCGGGTGAAAACAAAATTGCTGATAGTTACGGTGTAGATTCTGCAACAGCCAAGTTAATTTATATTTATCTTACCCAAAATAATATTTCAAGTGAGACTTCATCATTAACCGAAAAGGTAATGACAGGTACACCTGTTAAGGGTGACGGTGATTATAAAGGTTCAAACTTCGGTCTTTTAAAAGCAAAAACCACTAAGATTACTAAAAAAAGCGTGACTGTAAAGTGGAATAAGGTTAAGAATGCAGACGGTTACATTGTTTACGGCGCAAAGTGCGGTGCTAAGAGTAAGTACAAAGTACTTAAAGTTGTTTCAGGTAAAACAACATCTTATACTCAAAAGAAGCTTAAGAAAGGTACTTATTACAAGTACAATATCGTAGCATTTAAAAATATTAACGGTGCTAAAGTTACTACCGCTGTGTCAAAGAAAATTCACGCAACTACTCTTGGCGGAAAATACGGTGTAGCAAAGGCTGTTAAGGTAAATAAAACAAAGGCTACAATTAAGAAAGGTAAGACTTTCAAAATCAAAGCTTCTGAAATCAAGAAGGATAAAAAAATCAGAAGACACAGAGCTATTTGCTATGAATCTTCAAATACTAAGATTGCCACAGTAAATTCAAAAGGCAAGATTAAGGCTAAGAAGAAGGGCAAATGCACAATTTATGTTTACGCTCAAAACGGTGTTTATAAGACTGTTAAGGTAACAGTTAAATAAAAATCAATAGTTTTTGCAGAGGCGGTTGAAAAGCTGCCTCTGTTTTTTATTTGACTACGAAATAAATATACCCACCATAGGTTAAAAGGAGCAGTATTCCTTGCCACCTTTGAAATTTTTGGCTGATGATAGTCGGCAAAACAGCTATTAAAATTACGCCTAAGCACATTACACAATCAAAATTAACGCAGGAAAGTGAAACCGCAAGTTCACCGGTACCTCTTGCTATTGAAATTAACGAGCAAATCGGAAGAATTAAAGTTAAATCAATTATATTTGCACCAAGTATATTTCCGGCTGAAAGTGAGCCGGATTTTTTCTTTAGTGCTGTAAGAGCTGTTACAAGCTCCGGCAGGGAAGTGCCGATAGCAACTGCGATAACGCTTATTACTCTTTGCGAAATATTTAGGCTTATGGCAATTTGTGTGGCATATTTAACAAGAAGTTTTGCACCGAATATTATGCCCACAGCACCTAAAATAAAAAGAATTATGCAACTCACTTTTTCTTTTGTGCAGTATGATATTTTGCTTTCATCACTTTTTGTTTCGCTTTTTATGCATTTTATGTTTTCAAAAATAAATATTGCAAATACTGTAAATAAGAGTGTTACACCCAAAGCCGAAAGAAAATAATATTCTCCGACTTCACCTTTAAAGCTGAGCTCTTTCTTTTGCGTTACTATGCAGCCTATTATTATAAAAACAACAGCAAATATCATAGCGATACTTTTAAATGAAATATCTTTTCTTTTTATTTCAAATGGCATAAATGTAATAAAAAGTCCTAAAATCAAAGCTGTATTTGCCGTGACGGAACCTATCGCATTGCCTACCGCCATATCAACATTTTTGCTTAATGTTGCCTGAATACTTACTATAATTTCAGGCAGTGTGGTTGCGATTGATACTATTGTAGCGCCAATGATAAATTTAGGAACACCAAGCATATTTGCAACTTTTGTTGCACTGTCAACGAAAATATCACCGCCCTTAATTATTAAAATTAAGCCGATAATAAAGAACACATAAGTTAATGCTGTTGCCATTTTCTCACCTTAAAAATTTGTTGTTTTGCAAATTGATATATGATATAATATTTAAGCTAATACTGATATGAGGTGACATTATGTCTAAAAATAAAAAATTCAGTCCTATAATACTTATTCCTATTTTTGTTGCAATATTCGTTTTGATTGTTCTTGCAGTGAGTGGGCATTTAACAAGAACAGAAGATATAAAAGAACCGACTGCCAAAACTTCCGTTTCTGCAGTTAATGAGCAAAACAGTGAGCCTGTAAGCGAAAATTCAGATGGAAGGGTTACACTTTGCGCTGTCGGCGATAATCTTATTCATAATACATTGATTGACGCAGGCAAGCAGGAAGACGGAAGTTATGATTATACTTCGCTTTACCAAAACATTGCCCCTGTAATTCAAAAATATGATGTTTCCGTAATCGACCAGGAAACCGTACTTGGCGGTTCTGATTTTGAATATACGGGTTATCCTGTGTTTAATTCTCCTCAGGAAATCGGTGATGCCGCAATAAATGCCGGATTCGATATATTTAACTGTGCCAATAATCATATAATGGATAAAGGCTCACAAGGCATTATGAATGAAATTGAATATTTTAAAAAGCATAAGAATGTTGTTTATCTCGGTATTAACGAAGATGAAAAGAGTTATAACACTATAAAGTATTATGTAAAAAATAATATTACATTTGCATTGCTTAATTACACTTATGGTACTAACGGTATTGACCTTCCGAGCGATAAACCTTGGATTGTTAATATGATGGACAAGGATAAAGTAACTAAAGATATTAAGGAAGCAAGGGCAAATGCCGATGTGGTAATTGTATTTCCACATTGGGGTACGGAAAACAGCTTCAGTATTTCAGATTATCAAAAGGAATACACCGATTTGTTTAGCAAATTGGGTGTTGACCTTGTTATCGGTTGTCACCCGCATGTAATTGAGCCGGTTAAGGAAGTTACTAATAAAAGCGGCCACAAAATGCTTGTTTACTATTCGCTTGGTAATTTTATTTCACATCAAATTGAAATTGACCAGCTTTGCGGCGGTATTGCAAGTGTTGATATTGAAAAGAAAAACGGAAAAATAACTGTTAACGGTAAGTTTATTCCGATTGTTACTCATTATAACAGAACAGACGGTGATAAATTTAGATTTGATGTTTATAAACTTTCCGATTATACAGATGAACTTGCAAAGTCACATTCACAAAACGGCGGAACACCTGAATACTATAATAAACTCGTGAAAAAAGTAATTGATGAAAAGTATCTTGATTTATCATAGTATCTTATTTTTGGCATATCATACAAAAAGTTTCAACATGAATTGATGCTCACGCAGTAAATTAACAAAATTGAATAAAATCGTTGACAAATTTATACCTGCCGGCTATAATGAAAGTGTAGTAAGAACAAAGGCGTTCCGAGTTGATTCGGAGCGCCTATTTTTTTGCTTTAATTTACAAAATTACTCAAGAGAGGAGTATTTACTATGAGTAAGTACACAAAAGAAGACATCCTTAAAAGTGCACAGGAAAACGGAGTTGAATTTATCAGACTTCAGTTTACAGATGTTTTCGGCATTATGAAAAATGTCGCTATCACAAGCTCACAGCTTGAAAAAGCACTTGACAATGAATGTATGTTTGATGGTTCATCAATTGATGGATTTGTAAGAATTAACGAAAGTGATATGTATCTTCATCCTGATTATGATACATGGACTATTTTCCCTTGGAGAAAGCACCAGAACGCACAGACAGCTCGTCTTATCTGCTCGGTATATTGTGCCGATAATAAAACACCGTTCCTCGGTGACCCAAGAAATGTTCTTCAAAAGGTTATGGATGAAGCTGCTGAAATGGGTTATAGCTTTAATGTAGGCCCTGAATGTGAATTCTTCCTTTTCAAACTTGATGAAGACGGCAACCCGACTACAACAACAGGCGACGAAGGTGGTTACTTTGACCTTAACCCTATTGACCATGGTGAAAACTGCCGCCGTGATATTTGCCTCGCTCTTGAGGAAATGGGATATACAATTGAAGCATCACACCACGAAGTAGCTGAAGGCCAGCACGAAATCGACTTTAAGTTTGATGAAGTAATGACAACAGCAGACCGTGTAATGACTTTCAAGCATGTTGTTAAAACTTATGCTACAAAGCATGGTCTTCATGCAACATTTATGCCAAAGCCGATTTATGGTATCAACGGTTCAGGTATGCACACAAATATGTCACTTATGACTAAAGATGCTGACGGTAAAGTAGTTAATGCTTTCTACGACCCTGAAAGCGAAGACGGTTTGAGCGATGTTGCACATTATTTCATCGGCGGTCTTTTAAAGCATGTTAAGAGTATTGCAGTATATTCAAACCCAACCGTAAACTCATATAAAAGACTTGTACCTGGTTATGAAGCTCCTACCTATATTGTTTGGTCAGCATCTAACCGTTCATGTCTTGTTCGTATTCCTGCAGCAAGAGGAATGGGTACTCGTGTAGAGCTTCGTTGCCCTGACCCAACTTGTAACCCATATCTTGAAATGGCACTTTGCCTTGCAGCAGGTCTTGACGGAATTAAGAATAAAATCTCTCCTGCTCCTGCAGTTGATTATAATGTATTTGACCTTTCAGATGAAGAACTTGCAGCAAAAGGTATTGATTGCCTTCCTGGTTCACTTGAAGAAGCAATTGAAGCTTCAGAAGCTGACCCATTTGTTAAAGAAACAGTAGGCGACCATGTATTCAATGCTTATACCGAAGGCAAGAAAGCTGAATGGGATGAATACAGAACAAAGGTTTCACAGTGGGAAATCGACAGATATATGGTTAATTACTAATCTGTATCTTTTACTTAACCCTCTCTTATGGCAATTATGCCATTTGTTAGGCCGGCATCGCTTTCCGGTGTCGGCTTGACATATATTTTTAGCACAATGAGGTGCGACAATGTTATGTGTTGTCGTGCCTCTTTTTTTTATTTTCTTTTTATCATTACAAACTATTTAATTTTAGGAGGAAGAATATATGGATATAACATCTATTCTTGAAAAAGTCGACAGTGAAGTGTTCGGCATTTGGTTTTTAATCGGTGCGGCTCTTGTTTTCTTTATGCAATGCGGTTTTGCTATGGTGGAAACAGGTTTTACCAGGGCTAAAAATGCCGGCAATATTATTATGAAAAACCTTATGGATTTTTGTATCGGTACTCCGATGTTTATATTGCTTGGTTTCGGTCTTATGATGGGTGAAGAAGTTTTAGGTGGCTTTTGCGGTATGCCAACCTTGGGCGTTTTCACAAATTATCAAAATTTTGATTGGTCTAATTTTGTATTTAACCTTGTATTTTGCGCAACAGCGGCAACTATTGTTTCAGGTTCAATGGCTGAGCGTACAAAGTTTTCAAGCTATTGTATTTATTCAGCTGTAATTTCTGCCGTCGTTTATCCTATTGAGGCAGGTTGGATTTGGAATCCAAACGGTTGGCTTGCAAATCTCGGCTTCCACGATTTTGCGGGTTCTTGTGCAATTCATATGGTTGGCGGTATCACAGCATTTATCGGCGCAATTATGGTTGGCCCTCGTATCGGCAAGTATGTTGAAGATAAGAAAACAGGCAAAAAAGTTGCTAAAGCTATTCCGGGGCACTCTTTAACTCTCGGTGCACTTGGTGTGTTCATTCTCTGGTTTGGTTGGTACGGTTTCAACGGTGCTGCTGCAAAAAGCGGCCCACAGCTTGCTTCAATATTTGTAACCACAACTTGTGCTCCTGCTGTTGCTACTTGTGTAACTATGATTTTCACTTGGATTAAAAACGGTAAGCCTGATGTTTCAATGTCACTTAACGCTTCACTTGCAGGTCTTGTTGCAGTAACTGCCGGTTGTGATGTTGTTGATGCACTTGGCTCTTGTATTATAGGCGTTGTATCAGGTATTCTTGTAGTCGTTGCAGTAGAATTTATTGATATTAAGCTTAAAGTTGATGACCCTGTCGGTGCTGTTGCAGTTCACTGCGTAAACGGTATGTGGGGTACTGTTGCAGTCGGTCTTTTCGCCACTACAACCGTACCGGGTAATGATTCATTCCAAGGCCTTTTCTATGGCGGTGGCTTCTCACTTCTCGGCAAGCAGTTATTAGGTCTTGTTTGTGTTGCCGCTTGGACAATTGTTACTATGACAATAGTATTTTTCATTATTAAGAAAACTAACGGACTTCGCGTATCTGAAGAGGAAGAAATCAAAGGTCTTGATGCTACCGAACATAATCTTCCGTCTGCTTACGCAGATTTTATGCCGGCTATGGCTTTTGCAACATCTTCTTCTATCAAAGCTTCAGCTCCAAAAGCAAGTGTACCTGCAACTCCGCTTGCTCCGGTTGAAAAGGCAGTTGAAGTTGAAACTTATACGACTAAAAAATCACCGGCTTTATCAAAAGTTGTTATGATATTTAATCCTGCTAAGTTTGAAGAAATTAAATCTGCTATGAATGAAATCGGCATTACCGGTATGACTGTTACAAATGTAATGGGATGCGGCACACAAAAAGGCCACATCAGAAAATACCGTGGTGTTGAAATCAAAGAAATGAATCTTAACCCTAAAATGAAGCTTGAAATGGTTGTTTCTGCTGTTCCGGTTGAAACAGTTATTGAAACTGCAAGGAATGTGCTTTATACTGGTAATATCGGCGACGGTAAAATCTTCATCTATGATGTTGAAGATGCGGTTAAAGTTCGTACCGGCGAAAGAGGATATGATGCTTTGCAGGGTGAGGATGATGTGTAAAACAGATTTGTAAAATCTCTTTTATATAATTGTTTTTGCTATTTTCTACCAAAGAAAAGGGACTGTTAATTCAGTCCTTTTTCTTTTATGCGACATGTATAAAAATACAACCGTATACATAAGAAACTGAATAACTATACTAAAAACTGTATGAATACTGTGATATTATACATAAAATAACTTAAAAATAGCACTAATTTTGTAATTTGTATAATTGACTAATAAGTGCTATTTATTGTAAAATTAAGAAAACACGATATTTATTGAACATTATGTTCATAAAATATATTGTTATTTACACATAACTTAAGGAGAGGATACTATGTTGAAAGAGGGAGAAATCAGAATTCCGTCAGGCTGTGCCATTGCCGCTATTATTGACAGAAAAGGCAACCGCATAAACGGTTCTCAAATCATTAAATCTATTGCACTTATGCACGATAGGTCAAATGGTCTTGGCGGTGGTTTTGCTGCTTATGGTATTTATCCTGAACATAAGGATGAATATGCTATTCATGTTTTCTATGATTCAAGCGAGGCAAGAAAGCAGTGCGAAGATTTTCTTTTTAGGCATTTTAATATTGATGTTGCGGAGAGAATACCTACCCGCCAAGTTCCAAGCATTGAAAAAGGCCCTGATATTTGGCGTTATTTCGGTAAGGCAAACCGTGTGCGAATGAAAGACGCAAGGCTTGATGAACTTGAATATGTTGCACAGTGTGTAACTAAAGTTAATAATGCAATTGAGGGTGCTTATATCTTTTCGAGTGGTAAAAATATGGGCTGCTTTAAAGCAGTAGGTTATCCTGAAGATGTAGGCGAATTTTATATGCTTGACCAATATGAAGCTTATATTTGGACAGCGCACGGCAGATTCCCGACTAACACACCCGGCTGGTGGGGAGGCGCTCATCCGTTTAATATTCTTGATTGGTCAATTGTGCATAACGGCGAAATATCATCATATGATGCCAACCGCAGATATATTGAGCAGTTTGGATATATTTGCACGATGCAAACAGATACAGAAGTTATCACTTATCTTTTTGACCATCTTTTGCGCCATCATAATCTTCCTATTGAAGTTGCCGCAGATGTACTTACAGCACCTGAATGGGATGAAATTGACAGAATGGACGATGATAAAAAGAAATATTTTACCGATCTTCGTTCTATTTATAACGGTGCGCTTGTTAATGGCCCGTTTTCTGTAATTCTCGGTTCTAATAAGGGACTTCTTGCTATTAACGATAGGCTGAAGCTTCGTTCACTTACTGCCGCAACTAAAGGAAACCGTGCTTATTTTGCTTCTGAAGAATCGGCAATCAGAATTATTTGCCCTGATCCTGATGAAGTATGGTCTGTTTCAGGTGCAGAGCCTGTATTTATTCCGCTTGAAATTGATGAAGAGGAGGATGAGAACTGATGATAAATTATATTCCACGCAGATTTACTGTTATTCGTGATAAAGAACTTTGCATAAATTGCGGATGCTGTGTTCGTCAGTGTTCAAATGAATGCCACTTTTTTGATGAAGACGGAAAAACAGTATTAGTAAATTCAAAAAATTGTGTTGCCTGCCACAGATGTGTTGACCTCTGCCCGACAGGAGCATTGCGTATAGAAAAATATGTTTGTGATTATCGTGATAATGCGAATTGGACACCTTCTTATCAGCAGGAAATCTGCCGTCAGGCAGAAACGGGTTCGGTTCTTCTTTCCGCTATGGGTAATCCAAAGCCTTATCCTATTTATTGGGATAAAATCTTGCTTAATGCATCACAGGTTACCAATCCGTCTATCGACCCTCTTCGTGAACCGATGGAAATTCGTACTATATTAGGCCGCAAGCCTGATAAAATTGAGGTTGAAAAGAAAGGTAAGTCTATCACTGAAATGCCGCCGCAGGTTATGCTTGAAACACCTATTATGTTTTCGGCTATGAGCTTTGGTTCTATTTCACTTAATGCTCAAAAGTCACTTGCTATGGCAGCCGTTGAACTCGGAACATTGTTTAATACAGGTGAGGGCGGTCTTCATCCCGACTTGCGTTCTTTCGGCGATTATGCTGTTGTTCAGGTAGCGTCAGGCCGTTTCGGTGTGCATAAAGATTATCTTAATAATTCAAAGTTCGTTGAAATTAAAATAGGTCAGGGTGCAAAGCCGGGTATCGGCGGTCACCTTCCGGGTGAAAAAGTAAATGTTGAAGTATCAAATGCCCGTATGATTCCGGAGGGTTCAGATGCTATTTCACCTGCACCGCACCACGATATTTATTCTATTGAAGATTTGCGCCAGCTTATTTGGTCGCTTAAGCAGGCTACACATAATAAAAAGCCTGTTTCTGTTAAAATCGCGGCTGTACATAATATTGCAGCTATTGCTTCCGGTGTTGCAAGAGCCGGTGCCGATATTGTGGTTATTGACGGATTTAGAGGCGGTACAGGTGCCGCACCTACAAGAATTCGTGATAATGTAGGTATTCCTATTGAACTTGCACTTGCTTCTGCCGACCAAAGACTTCGTGATGAGGGTATTCGCTCAACAGTATCACTTGTTGCCGCAGGTTCGTTTCGCTGTTCGTCAGATATTGTTAAAGCAATCGCTCTCGGCGCAGATGCCTGCTATGTTGCTTCTGCTCCTCTTATTGCTATGGGCTGCCATATGTGCCAAACTTGTAATACAGGTAAATGCAATTGGGGTATCGCTACTCAAAGGCCTGAGTTAACACGCCGCCTTAACCCTGAAATTGCACATCAAAGAGTAATTAACTTAATCAATGCTTGGAACCACGAAATTAAAGAAATAATGGGTGGTATGGGTATTAACTCTATCGACTCGCTTCGCGGTAACAGACTTATGCTTCGTGGTATAGGTTTGAGCGATAAAGAACTTGAAATACTCGGCATTAAACACGCAGGTGAATAAGGGGGATATGCAAATATGAAAAAAGTTTTCGCAAGAGAAGAACTTTGCATAAACTGCCGTCTTTGTGAGGTTTATTGCAAAACAGCTCATTCAAAATCAAAAGATATAGTTAAAGCTTATAAGTCGGAGAAGCCTGAACCGGTAAGCAGAATTTCTGTTTTTGGTGATAAGGTTGCTTCGGTAGCAGTTAATTGCCGCCATTGTGATGACCCGGCTTGTGTAAAAGCTTGCATTACAGGTGCAATGACTAAAGATAAAAAAACAGGCATAGTTTCTGTTAATGAGGATAAATGCATTGGCTGTATGACCTGCCTTGCTGTTTGCCCGATAGGTTGTATTAAGCAGGGAAACATTGCATATAAATGTGACCTTTGCCAAGGCGAAGAACCTGCCTGTGTTAAAAATTGCCCTAACCACGCTTTGTTATGGCTTGAAGTGGGAGGTGCTAAATAATGAATTATGTTATTATTGGTGCTTGCGCGGCAGGCCTTTCAACAGCGGAAGCTATCAGAAAAGCTGACGCTAAAGGCAATATTACAATGCTTACAGAGGAAGCGTATCTTCCTTATTCACGCCCGTCAATCAGCTATTTTCTTAAAGGTAAAGTTAAAGAAAGTGATATGGCACTGCGCAAGCCAGCATTTTATAAAGCTAATAATATAAATGTTGTTACAGATGCCAAGGTAACTTCTATTGACAGAAAAAATAAAACCGTTAAAGTCGGCAAAAAATCATACCCTTATGATAAACTTTGCCTTGCAACAGGTTCAAAGCCTTTTGTTCCGCCAATGGAAAATGTTGACGGTAAGGATAATGCAGTAACTTTCCTTGATTTAGCATCTGCAAAAGAGCTGAAAAAGCTTGCAAATGAAAATACAAAGGCGGTAGTTATCGGTGCGGGTCTTATCGGTATGAAAGCTGCCGAAGGACTTGTGAAAATATGCAAGAGTGTTGATGTTGTTGAACTTGCACCAAGAGTTCTTCCGTCAATTCTTGATAAAACATCTGCCCGCCAGGTAAAAAAACATTTAGAAAATAACGCAATTAAATTTCATCTTGAAAATACCGTTGTTAAAGCGCAGTCAAAGGGTAAGCACATTACGAGCGTGACTCTTAAAGACGGAAAAGTGTTAAAATGCGATTTGCTTGTACTTGCAGTCGGTGTAAGACCTCAAACCGAACTTGCCGAAAAAGCCGGACTTGAAGTAAACAGAGGTATTATTACAGATATTCATACAATGCAAACAAGTGATAAAGATATTTATGCGGCAGGAGATTGCACTGTTTCGGTTGATATGCTTGACGGATCAAAGAAAATTATTGCTCTTTGGCCTAATGCTGTGCAGCAGGGTAGAGTTGCCGGCAATCAGATGGCTTGCGAAAGCGAAGTTGTAAACGGTACTTATTCAGTCAATGCAATTGACTTTTTCGGACTTCGCATTTGCACCTGCGGTCTTATAAATGCACAGGGCGAGCAGTATAGTGATAAAATCAAATCTGACGGTGATGTTTATAAAAGGCTTGTTTTTGAGGGTAATAAACTCGTAGGCTTCGTGCTTATCAATTCAAGCGAAAATGCCGGTATTTATACAAATCTTATTTCAAATAAAGTTGACCTTAATTCACTTGAGGGTGATATTATGGATACACCGTCAATATTTATGTTTGATAAAGAAACAAGAATTCAAAAATTGAGAGGGGGCATTTTGTTATGATTATCGAAGCAGGGCTTACTCGATACGAAGCAGTAAATGAAGAAATTGAAAAGCAACTTAAAAAGCAAAACAAAGTTACTGTTAAAGATGTTAACGGCCAGCGATATATCGGTTGCGCTCTTGATGAGGGTAAAACCGTTGAAGTTTACGGTACACCGGGCAATGATATGGCTTGCTATTTAAATGGCGGCAGAGTTGTTGTTTACGGTAATTGCCAAGATGCAGTCGGCAATACAATGGGCGGCGGCGAAATCGTAGTTCACGGCCATTCGGGTGACGCTATGGGTTATGGTATGCGTGACGGTCAAATTTACATTCGTGATAATGTGGCTTGCCGTGGCGGTATTCATATGAAAGAATTTAGGCAAATGCGTCCGGTTCTTGTTATCGGCAAAAATGCAGGCTCATTCCTCGGCGAATATATGGCGGGCGGGACTATTGTTCTTCTCGGCCTTGATATGAAAAGGGGAGAAAAGCTTTTCGGCACTCACTGTGCTTCAGGTATGCACGGCGGCAAAATTTTTGTTCGCGGCTCTTTTCCAAAGGAAAATATCAGCGATAATATTAAGGTTCAAAATCTTGATGAAACTGATAAAAAAGAACTTGATATGTATATTAAAAAGTATTGCAGATTCTTTAATGCCGATTATGACACTATTATGGCAAAGCCTTTTAAAAAGCTTGTTCCGGCATCATCCCGCCCGTATGCAAATCTTTATACACCAAACTAAATAAAAATAATCAAAAGCACCGAGATTCATAATCGCAAACTCGGTGCTTTTTGCAGTGTTGCAAATTTTGACTTTAAATGATACAATGTAAAAGTGAATATTTTGTTTTTACAGGAGGTTAATTATGAAAAAAGTTATTAGTTTATTTTTATCAGTTGCAATGCTTTTGAGTATTGTGTTAGTAGTTGATTTTTCAGCATTCGCTGATGTTAAAACCGGTAAATGCGGTGATAATGTAACATATTCACTTGATACCTCAACAGGTGTGCTTACAATAAGCGGTAAGGGTAATATGTATAATTATCTTAATCCTGATGCTGGTGAGTATGAACCACCTTTTTATTATGAAAAAATAACATCTGTTGTTATAAATTCAGGTGTCACAAGTATTGGCAATTCATCTTTTTCTAATCTTAGTCTAACAAGTATAACAATACCAAACAGTGTTACAAAAATTGGTGATTATGCATTTTCTTATCAAACAAGACTAACAAGTGTAACAATACCAAATAGTGTAACAAGTATTGGTAGCTATGCATTTCAACATTGTACAAGTTTAACAAGTATAACAATACCAGACAGTGTGATAACTATTGGTCAGAAAGCATTTGAAAATTGTTACTTTACATCTGATAATTTTGTTAACAATTCCAAGTGCCAATATAATAGAGGCGAAACGATTGTTGATACCGATACTGACGGTTTTTGTATGAAAGGCGATGTGCTTGTTAATATGCGCCCAAGCTATGCAATCGGTGAAGTAACAATACCAAGAAGTGTAATAAGCATTGGTAATGGTGCATTTGAATATTGCACAAGTATGACAAATATAACAATACCAAATAGTGTAATAAAAATTGGTGATTATGCATTTGACGATTGCGAAAGTTTAGTTAATGTAACAATACCTGACAGTGTAACAAATATTGGTCAGGATGCATTTGTTAGTTGCTATGGCTTAACAAGTGTAACAATACCGGATAGTGTAACAAGAATTGCCAAACAAACATTTTATCTCTGCACAAATTTAACAAATATAATAATACCGGATAGTGTGATAAATATTGGTGAATCAGCATTTCAATATTGTCCAAGTTTAGCAAATATAACAATACCGAACAGCGTGAAAAGTATTGGCGATGATGCTTTTTACAGCTGCTATTTCACATCTGATAGTTTTGTTAACAATTCTAAGTGCCAATATAATAGAGGAGAAACGATTGTTGATACCGATACTGGCGGCTTTTGTATGAAAGGCGATGTGCTTGTTAATATGCGCCCAAGTTATGCAATCGGTGAAGTATCAATACCAAAAGATGTAACAAGTATAGGTGAATCTGCATTTTCTCGGTGTACAAATTTAACAAGCGTAATAATACCAAACAATGTAACAAGTATTGGCAGTTTTGCATTTATGGATTGCACAAGTATGACAAATGTAACGATACCCAATAGTGTGACAACCATTGATCAGGATGCATTTATGGAGTGCACAAGTATGATAAATGTAACGATACCCAATAGTGTCACAAGTATTAGTTATGGGATGTTTTCTCATTGCACAAGTTTAAGAAATGTAACAATACCAAACAGCGTGACGAGTATCGATGCAGAAGCGTTTAGGGCGTGCACAAGTATGACAAATATAACAATACCCGACAGTGTGACAAAAATTGGCTTGAGTGCGTTTGATTATTGTACAATTTTGAAAGATGTATATTATACAGGAACAAAGGCAGAATGGGATAAAATTTCAATCGATATTTTTAACGACTGTTTAACAAATGCAACCATTCATTATGATTCTGTTGATAAAAATCCTACAACACAGCCGTCGACTACTGAGCCTACCCCGTCACCGACACCAACTCCGTCACCGAAACCAAGTCCGGCACCTACTCAACCTACCACAACCACTCCGACTACATCGGCTAAAGCTGTAGCTAAGCCGAAATCAGCTTCAATCAAAAAGGTGAAAGCGGCAAAGAAAGCTATATCTGTTGAATGGAAAAAGGTAAGCGGTGTAAAAGGTTATCAAATTCAAGTCGCAACTGACAAGAAGTTTAAGAAAAATAAAAAGACTGTAAATATCAAGAAGCAAAAGACAACCAAAACTACCATTAAAAAGCTTAAAGCAAAGAAAAAGTATTATGTAAGAGTTCGTACATATAAAATAGTGAACGGTAAAAAAGTTTATTCTTCTTGGTCAAAGGTTAAGAGCGTGAAAACTAAATAAAGATAAACGGAGAACAATATTTTACCATTGTTCTCCGTTTTTGTTATGTAAATTATTTGTTTATATTATTGCAAGTAGTATTTTATTGTGATATAATACGCAAAACAGAAAAAAATTTATAATTTTGGGAGTAGGGTTAATGTTTAACAGTCTTCACGAAGAATGTGGTGTATTCGGCATTTTTGAAAACAAAACAACTTATGTGGCTCATTCAGCTTATCTTGCACTTTATGCGCTTCAGCACAGGGGTCAGGAAAGCTGCGGTATTGCTGTAAATGATGACGGTGTGTTTAGGCATCATCGCGGTGACGGTCTTGTTCCCGATGTGTTTACAAGTGAAAAGCTTGATACACTCGGTACAGGTAATATGGCAATAGGTCATGTAAGATATTCTACCACCGGCGGTAAAAGTGTTAATAATATTCAGCCGCTTGTTATTCGCCATATTAAAGGTAATCTTGCCCTTGCGCATAACGGTAACCTTGTAAATGCACATGATATAAGAAAAACTTTTGAACTTAAGGGCGGTATTTTTCACGGTACTTCAGATACCGAATCTATTGCTTATTCAATTGTTTCGGCTCGCCTTACAAGTAAAAGTACGGAAGAAGCTATTGAAAAGATAATGCCTACGCTTAAAGGTGCATATTCTTGTGTTGTAATGACTGCAACAAAGCTTATTGCTTTTCGTGACCCTAACGGCTTTCGTCCGCTCTGCCTCGGTAAAACAGAGGGTGGCGGATGGATTGTTTCATCCGAAAGCTGTGCACTCGATACTTTGGGTGCAGAGTTCGTTCGTGACATTAGGCCGGGTGAAATTGTTGTAATCAGCACAGAAGGTGTTAAATCAATTGATACCCATTGTACCCAAAAAGGTCATATTTGCGTATTTGAATATATATATTTCGCTCGCCCGGATTCTGTTATTGAGGGTTCATCTGTTCAGCAAGCAAGAATGAGGGCCGGTAAGTTTTTGGCAGAGGAGCATCCGGTTGATGCCGATATAGTTATCGGCGTTCCTGATTCGGGGCTTGACGCTGCTTTGGGCTATTCAAATGCCAGCGGTATACCTTACGGTATCGGATTTATTAAAAACAGATATATCGGCAGAAGCTTTATTCAGCCAACTCAAGGTCAGCGCCGTGATGCAGTAAGAATTAAGCTTAATGTTGTTAAAGAAAATATTAAAGGCAAAAGAGTTATTATGATTGATGACTCAATAGTGCGTGGTACAACCTGTGCGCGAATTGTAGGCCTTTTGCGTGAAGCAGGAGCTAAAGAGGTACATATGAGAATATCATCACCTCCGTTTAAATATCCTTGCTTCTTTGGTACTGATGTTGACAGCCAAGAAAATCTTATTGCCTGCCAGTTTGACACTGTTGAAGAAATTGCTAAAGAAATCGGTGTTGATTCATTGGGCTATCTTTCAGTTGAAGCTACGCATAAGCTTGCTGAAAATACAGATTTTGATTATTGTGACGGTTGCTTTACCGGTAAATATCCTATTGAAGTTCCAAAGGAACAGCCAAAGGATAAGTTTGAAGAAAAGCTGAATAAATTTTCAGCATATTATCAGGTTCTTGACTAATCTTGGAGAGGTTAATTATGAGTGACAGATTAAATTCAATTCTGTCAAAGCTTGTAACATCTATTGAGGGCGTTAAAGATGAAAAGGAAATGCTGCTGAGACTTATAATAGGCTTGGCAGTATTTTTGTTACTTGCTTTGTTTAGAAAACAGATTTCAAAAGCTATCGTTTGGCTTTGCACAAAAACTATTGCAAGAAAAAGTGATATTGCACAAAGGGCGCTTGTTGATGCACTCTCTGTTCCGCTTTCGTTTTTTATTTTTGTATTCGGTATTTATATTTCTACCGAAATTATTGCGCCGAGCGGTGAAATTCGCAATCCCGTTTTGCTTATCTTTAAACTCGGTGTGATTTTTTCTATATCTTGGTTTTTAATAAATTTCATAAACAGCGATTTTTCATTTGTACTCAGCGATGATGATTCCAAAACTAAAAAAACAGCGGTGAATTTCATCTCTAATTTGATTAAGATATTTATTGTTATTTTATCATCGCTTCTTATGCTTGAACAATTTGGCATAAGTGCTACAAGAGTTTTTGCTGCACTCGGTATCGGCGGTGTTGCAGTTGCGTTTGCTTGTAAAGATGCAGTTGAAAATCTTTTGTCCGGATTTATTATTATTTATGATAAGCCTTTTGAAGTTGATGATTTTATTAAAATTGATAATGAAGCAGGGCAGGTTGAAGAAATTAAAATTCGTACAACCAGGCTTAGAATGACTGACGGCAGCCAAAAAATTTATCCTAATACCACTGTGGCAAATTCTGCTATAATCAATCTTTCCCGTATGTCGCATCGCCTTATAAATGAAAACTTGGGCATCAAATATAAACATTCTTCAAAAGAAATTAACGCTTTTTGCTCAAAACTTAAAGAACTTATTCTTTCTTATGATGAAAGTGATAAATCTGATGTTCGTGTGAATTTTACTGACTATTCCGATTCTTCGCTTGATATTGAAGTTTTCTTTTATGTTGATATTCCTTCGCTTCAGGATTACCTTACCTTTAAATCAAAATTTAATTGTGATGTTAAAACTCTTGCGGATGATATGAATATTGATTTTGCCTTTACTTCCCGTTCCGTATATTTTGCAAATGAACTTGAAGTTAAAAATAATGCTAAATAATTGTTGCTTTTTTTGCTTTGGTAGGTTATAATATCAAAGCAATATTTGCAGATGTGTCCGAGCTGGCCGAAGGAGCACGATTGGAAATCGTGTAAGTCTTTAACGAGGCTTCTGGGGTTCGAATCCCCACATCTGCGCCATCGTCGTCACAAGCTTCATATCGCTTGTGGCGACTTTCTTTTATCCTTTTATAGAAAGTCACCCTGCACTCATTGCGCTGCTCCTCCTCTCCCTAAAAAGCTTACGCTTTTCGGGGACCCCGATATTTGTTTTTGTTGTAAAGATAGGGCTTCGAACAGGGCAATTCGAAGAATAGAAACAGTCCACCGGACTGTTTCTGCCAAATTCATAAATGAATTTGGAGCCACGTGTCTCTTGTGCTTCGCACAATTCACTCTCATTTAATGGAATATAACTTTTATTTTTTTCTTATTTGCTATATAATAGGCAAGAGGTGACGATATGGATAAGCTTTTTAATCTTCAAAAAAATATGATGGAATATTACAAGGGTGATGCTAAAAGAATACAGCATTTTACCAAAGTCCACTCATTTGCAAAATTTATCGGTTTGGGTGAAAATCTTGATGAGCATACACAGTTTATTTTGGAATCTGCCGCTTTAACGCACGATATAGGAATTAAAATTTCCGAGGAAAAGTATGGCGACTGCAATGGCAGACACCAAGAAATTGAAGGCCCTGCCGAAGCTGAAAAAATGTTAAATGTGCTTGACTATGACGGGGAAGATATAAAACGCATTTGTTATTTAATTTCACATCATCATACATATAAAGATATTGATGCATTAGATTTACAAATACTTATTGAAGCAGACTTTCTTGTTAACTTATATGAAGATAATGCCACGATTGGTACAATAAATACAGCATTTAGCAAGATTTTCAAAACAAATACTGGCAAATATTTGTGCAAAGTAATGTATAATTTGGAAACTTGAAAAAATGCTTGATTTTTCTTTTCGTGTTTGTTATAATTAAAACATCAATTTAGCGTGGCAAAGCGTTAATGTGAAAAATCACGAAAGTAGGATTTAAAGATGAAAAAGTTTTTATCAGTTATTTTAGCACTTGCAATGGTTGCCTGTGTAGTTGCGGGATTTGCAGGTTGCTCAAAATCAGGAAAAGATGAGGTTGTGCCTTATTCATCAAGTCAGGGTGATACGACTGTTAAAACAGTCGCAGACCTTGATAAAGTTAAGGATGCAAATAAGCTTGTTATCGGTATTACAGATTATGAACCTATTGATTACCAAGATAAAGACGGTAAGTGGATTGGTTTTGATGCTGACCTTTCAAGAGCAGTTGCTGAAAAAATGGGTATTGATGTTGAATTTGTAGTTATCAACTGGGATAATAAGTTTATTGAACTTAATTCAGGTACAATTGACTGTATTTGGAACGGTATGACTGTATCAGATTCAGTTAAAACAAACTGTGACATTTCTGATGCTTATGCAGGTAACAGCCAGGTTGTGGTTATGAAGAAAGATTCACTTTCAAAGTATGCTGATGCAGATGCTATCAAAAATGCTGATTTAACTATCGCAGTTGAAAAAGGCTCTGCAGGTGAGACAGAAGCAAAGAAGCTTTCAAAAAATGTTGTTTCACTTTCAGCTCAGTCAGATGCACTTAAAGAAGTAAAATCAGGCACAGCAGATGCTTGTATTATTGACTCAACAATGGCTAACTCAATGACCAAAGAGGGAACAGATTTTTCAAACCTCGGTTATTCTGTTTCTCTTACAACTGAAGAATATGCAGTAGGCTTCAGAAAAGGTTCTGACCTTACAGCAGAAGTTAACAGAATTCTTGGCGAACTTAAAACAGACGGTACAATGGATAAGCTTTCAAAGCAGTACGGTGTTGACCTTGCTAAATAATTCTAATAATTTTTAACATTGTAATATGTATCAGGCAGAGGGCTTTCAATGCTCTCTGCCTAATTTGCTGAATAACAGTAATGATTTTGGGAGGAAATATGTATGGGAACATCGTTTTGGCAGATAACCCTTGAACTTTTTAAAGGTTTTTGGGTGAACTTCAAGCTTTTCGGTATAACCCTTGTTTGCGCTTTGCCTTTAGGACTTATATTGAGCTTCGGTTCAATGTCTAAATTTAAGCCGATTAAATATCTTGTTAAATTACTTGTTTGGATAATTCGCGGTACACCGCTTATGCTTCAAATCATAGTTGTATTTTACGGTCCGGGTCTTCTTTTCGGTATGCAAGTTGGCAATGATTACCGTTTTAAAGCCGCTGTTATAGCGTTTATTATTAACTATTCTTGCTATTTTTCGGAAATTTACCGTGGCGGTATAGAAAGTATACCTAAAGGTCAGCAGGAAGCCGGGCTTGTGCTTGGAATGACTAAGAGCCAGATATTTTTTAAAGTTACACTTTTGCAGGTTATTAAAAATATTGTGCCGCCTATGAGTAATGAAATTATTACCCTTGTTAAAGATACTTCTCTTGCAAGAACTATTGCTATTATTGAAGTTATCCGTGTCGGTGAAGATTATATTACATCTTCAGGTCTTTTCTGGCCGCTGTTTTATACAGGTGCGTTTTATCTTGTATTCTGCGGAATTCTTACCATTCTTTTCGGCCAAATTGAAAAGAAACTCAGTTATTTTAATTCTTAAGGAGGTTAAGCTTTATGGCATTTTTAGAAGTAAACAATATCAAAAAAAGCTTTGGTAAAAATGAAATACTCAAGGGCATAAGCTTTGACCTTCAAAAAGGTGAAGTTCTCTCAATTATAGGTTCTTCGGGTTCAGGTAAAACAACACTTCTTCGCTGTATTAACTTTCTTGAATTTGCCGAGGAGGGAACTGTTAAAGTTAACGGAGAAGTTATTTATAACGGTGAAACAGATAAAAAGCTTAAAGAAAAAGATTTGCGAGAGAAAAGACTTCATTTTGGTTTGGTATTCCAAGATTTTAATCTGTTTCCACAATATGATGTTTTGCAAAATCTTACTCTTGCTCCGTCTTTGCTTAAAATGGGAACTAAAGATGAACTTGAAGCTCAAGCAAGAGAAATTATAAAGAAAGTCGGCTTGGAAGACAGAATTAACCACTATCCTTGCCAGCTTTCAGGCGGGCAAAAGCAGCGTGTGGCTATTGCAAGAGCGCTTATGCTTAAACCGGATATTCTTTGTTTTGATGAACCTACATCTGCGCTTGACCCTGAACTTACCGGTGAGGTGCTTAAGGTTATTAAAAGTCTTAAAACAGGAAACAGCACAATGATTGTTGTTACTCACGAAATGGAATTTGCAAAAAATGTTTCGGATAAAGTTATATTTATGGCTGACGGTGTTATTGAAGAATACGGTGAACAGCAAAAACTTTTTGAAAATCCAAAAAGTGATAAGCTTAAAACTTTTTTAAATAATGCACTTGATATATAATGTGATTCAGTGTTAATTATTGACGAAAAAGAATATTTGTGGTTTAATATAGATATATTTACTTTGTGTAATAAGAAAATATACAGGAGGAATAGGAATGGACTTAAAAAACATTATTAACAAAAAGGGTGAGTATGCAGATTATATGCTCAAAGAGATTACTCATATCTGCAAGGATATGGATAAGCGTGACCCGGGTTCAAAGGGTGAAAAGCAGGCTTGTGAGTATATGGCTGATGTACTTAAAAATGAATGTGGCTGTGAAAGAGCCGATGTTGAAAGCTTTAAAGAAAATCCGGGTTCGTTTTTCGGCTGGATTTATTTCACAATCACTTTTGTTTTAGCTGCAATCGTACTTTTCTTTTTCTGCCCGATTATTTCGGCTTTGCTTATTGTGTTAGGACTTGCAATCGTTCTTTTGGAATTTGGATTTTACAAAAAATGTGTTGATAGATTTTTCCCTGAAAAAACAGGACATAATGTAACAGCAGTAAAAAAATGTTCAGGTGAAGTTAAACGCCGCATATTTTTTAACGGTCACCCTGACGCCGCTTGGGAATGGCCTGTAAACTATGCTTTGGGCGGTGTTGGCTTTGAAGCACACGCTATTATTTGCGGTATCGGTGCCGTTTATTATCTTGTTCTTTCAATTTTGGCAACTGTTAAAAATGCAGCTTTCGGTATGATTGGCTCTGATACCAATCTTTTCAAAATGGCATTGTGGGGACTTATCTTTGTTCCTTTCCTTGTCGGCCTTTATTGGATGTGGAATGAAAAGAGAATAGTTGACGGTGCTAATGATAACCTTTCAGGCTGCTATATGGGTATCGCTGTTCTTAAAGCACTCGCAGATGAGGGAATAACTCTTGAAAATACAGAAGTAGGCGTTATTCTTTCAGGCAGTGAGGAAGCCGGACTTCGCGGTTCAAAAGCTTGGTGTGAAGCTCATAAGGGTGAATTTGATGATGTTCCTACAATTATTCTTTCTTATGATACAATTCACGACCCTAAATATCTTATGACAAATTATCGTGACCTCAACGGTACTGTTAAGGTTGATAAGGCTGTATCTGATTTATTTATGGAATCTGCCGCTGACCTTAATATTCCTTGTAAAAAAGGTTGGGTTCCGCCACTCGGCGGTGCTACCGATTCGGCAGCATTTGCACAGGCAGGCTTCCGCGCTACCGGTATAACAGGTCTTAACCATAAGCTTGAAGATTATTATCACACAAGAAGAGATACATATGATAATATGAACCTTCAAGGCCTTGCAGATTGCTTTGCAATCAGTGTTAAGGCACTTGAAAAATTTGATAACGGTAAAGAAGTTTAATATAAAAAGCGATGAAGAAAATCAAATTCTTCATCGCTTTTTTTAGTCATTTATCATTTTTCCGTCAATGCTGATCGTTACAACTTGCCACGGTAAAAATTTACCGCTTTGCTTAATGGCTTCTTTTGCCGCATATTCAAGCCCGCCGCAGCAAGGCACTTCCATACGCACAATCGTTACGCTTTTGATATTGTTTTGCTTAATTATTTGAGTAAGTTTTTCGCTGTAATCAATATCATCAAGCTTCGGACAGCCGATAATCGTAATTTTGCCTTTCATAAATTCATTGTGCATATTTGCATAGGCATATGCAGTACAGTCAGCCGCAATAAGCAAATTTGCATTATCAAAATACGGTGCGTTTACAGGTACAAGCTTTATTTGGCAAGGCCATTGACCGAGCTGCGATTTATTGAAGCTTGCAGCACCTTCTTCAATATCTTCACTTAATCTGTTAAAAGTGTGTGCCATACTTGATGGGCAAGTGTGAAAAACTTTTTTTTTATCTTGCTTCTTTTTCATATTTGCTTCAACAGCTTCTCTGTCATATTCAAGCGCTTCCCTTTCAACAAATGTGATAGCACCGGTAGGGCAGGTCGGCAGGCAATCGCCGAGTCCGTCGCAATAATCATCACGCAAAAGCTTTGCCTTTCCGTTTACCATTGCGATTGCGCCCTCGTGGCACGCATTTGCACAAGCACCGCAACCGTTGCACTTATTTTCATCTATTTGAATGATTCTTCTAATCATATAAACAACTCCAAAATTAAATTCACATCTAATGTGTAGTCTGATTATATCAAATAAAAATCGAATTCGCAAATAAAAATCATAAATTATTCCAAAGTAAGTTTTACCATTTACAGCGGTGATACGGGGTGAATGTTATGGTCGTCATAAGGGCTGAAATGTGAAAGCTCTTTATCAATCAGTGTTGTTCCTCTGCCAATGCAGTAACTGCCGTATCTGTCTTTAATCAATTCAACCGCAGTATCAATTTTTTCTAACTTTTCTCTTTTTTCAATTGTTTTTGAAAAATCAAATTGCGAAATAAAATCGAAATCAAAATCGGTAACTGTTATTCCCAAACTTCTTATCGGCAATTTCCAATCATAATTGGCAATAAAAAGCCGCATTGCATTTTCTATCAGTTCGCCGCTTACATTTGTGGGTGCAGGCAGTTTGCATTGCCTTATGAAACTGCCGAGATTTTTATCCCTTACATAAATTGAAAGTGTTGTACCTTTTAATCCGAGGTTTCTCATTCTTCTTGCAACGCTTTCTGCCAAAACCGTAAATATTATTTTTACATCTTGCACATTTTTTAAATCTCTTATGGTTGTGGTGGCGTTTCCTATACTTTTAATATCTCTTTCAATATCCTTGTGCCTGACGGGTGACATATCTTCGCCGCGCGCATACCTTCTTAAAAGTATGCCGTTTTTGCCGAGAATGTTTTTTAAAAAAGCTTCGTTGCTGTTTGCCAAGTCACCAAGTGTATATATTCCGTATTGATTAAGCTTTCTTGTTGTTGCCGGGCCTACCATTATCATATCACTGCATTTTAACGGCCAAACAATTTTTTTAAAGTTCTTTTTTGTTATAACTGTCATAGCGTTTGGCTTTCTGTAATCCGAACCGAGCTTTGCAAAAATTTTGTTGTAGCTTACGCCGACACTTACAGTTATTCCGACTTCTTTTCTTACTCGCTCTTTAATTTCAAATCCTATTTCACGCCCGTTTTTAAACCAGTCGCCGCTAACATCAATCCAGCTTTCGTCAAGCCCGAAAGGTTCAATTAAATCGGTGTAATCTTCTAAAATGCTTCGTACTTTTTTTGAAAATTCGATATAGGTAGGGAAGTTAGGTGTAACTATAATTAAGTTCCTGCATTTTTGCTTTGCTTTCCATATCGGCTCACCTACCGTTAATCCGTATTTTGACGCTATTTCATTTTTTGTGAGTATTATTCCGTGCCTGCTTTCTTCATCTCCGCCGACTGCTACGGGTTTATCTCTTAATTCAGGGTGCAAAAAGCATTCGACGCTTGCATAAAATTTATTACAGTCGATATGAAGTATTTGTCTTTCCATAATATAAAAATGTTCCTTATATCATCAATAGAATATATGTTCTAATACACGCATTATAAAACAAATGTTCTATAATGTCAATGGCATATTATGGTGAGTACAAATTTTATCACTTGACGGTGAGTAGCTATTAAGTTATACTAACTATTGTATGTGGTTAATAAATTTATAGGTGAAAATATGATTTACGATATAGCAAATTTAAAAGTTGAGATAAAAAACGAAAATGGAAGAACTGAAAAGCAGGCAATTCCCTATCTTGCTCAAAATCAAGATGAAAAAAATATTGATATTACAATTGATGTTGATGAAAAAAGGGTGCTTCAGGCTATGAAAGAACATCCGGAACTTGTGCAGGACGATTGGGAATATATGCTTACCGGCTCTGATTTTTATACTGAACTTATTAAGTATAATGGTATACTTCTTCATTCTTCGTGTGTCGTGGTTGATGATTATGCCTATGTTTTCTCGGCTGACAGCGGAACGGGCAAGTCTACACATACACAGCTTTGGCTTGAACATTTCGGCGATAGGGCATATATACTTAATGATGATAAGCCGGCTATAAGATTGATTGACGGTAAAGTTTATGCTTGCGGTACTCCTTGGAGCGGAAAGTATGATTACTCAACACCTAAAATAGTTGAACTTGCAGGTATTTGCTTTCTTCAGCGAAGCGAAACTAATTGGATAAAAAAAGCTGAAACAGGCAAAGCGGTTTTTAATATATTTTCACAAACTGTGCATAAAATCAGCGCTTCGAGAATGGAAAGTCTTTTTGATGTGCTTGAGCAGATCTTTGCAAAAGTTCCTATTTATGATTTTGGATGTAATATTTCAGATGAAGCTGTTTTAACATCCTATAATGCAATGAAACCGAAAAATAAAAAAGAAGTGAAAGCATAAAACTTTCACTTCTTTTTTATTAAAAAATCCACCCAGCCGCCGCCTGCTGACAATAACCTGCTCTCTTAGCAGGTGGGTTATGCTCTCATCACTTTGTGCTACCAGCGTCCTTAAAAATAAGGGAGGTCTGCATTCCCGTTTCAAAGAAGTCAAATCCCTAAAAAAACGTGTTCGGGTTACTAAAGCTGACGGTTGTCGAGAAGGGCAGATTCTAATGATTATTATTACTGTTCAGGTTCAAAATATTCAACATCGTATTTTTCTTCTATTTTTTGCATAAGAATATCGGAAACCTGTTCATATTCCATTTCATCTTCAATTTCGATGAGGTATTCATCACCGTTATCATCTGTTTGAACTTTAAGAGTGATTACTTCAAAGTCACCATCAACAATATCTTCATCTGTTTCATTATATTTGGTAATGGCAACATATACATCGTCATCAGTTTCATATCTTTCAAGAAGTTCAAAAAGAAGCTCATTTCCGTCATCATCTGTCACGCTGATAATGTCCGGTTCATAATATTCTTCGTTTTCAGCCATAATTCAGCCTCCTTAATTTAATTACCTGTAATATTATATCTGTTTTGCGCTATATAGTCAATAGAATTGAGAATAATTTAACAATTGTTAATCATTGCTAAAAAAATATAAAAATGTTTAAAAAAACTATTGACAATTAACAATAAGCGTGCTATTATGTAGATGAACAAAGGAGATAGACACAAAGGCTTGAGAGAGGGAAACTTGAGGTAAGGAAAAGCCAAAAATCTCTATCACTAACTTGTTTAAATTACGAAAGGAGGCTTGTCCGATGGATATTGAACCAGGTCAGACAAGCACCCGAAAAGTAACCCAATAAAATAACGGATTAAATGTATCGGCAGGAGTAAAACGGAATTACTTACGGATACAAGCTTTATGAAGTATGAATTAAAAGTTATTTGGCAGAATTGGTAAATTACTATCGGGTGCGTAAAAACTTAATAGTAAAGGTATATATTGATTATCCTGCCAATAATCTGTGGCGTATAAGCCATATAAAAATAATTTTAAAGAGGTATAGTCCAATGGGTTAGTAAGTTAATCTAAATACTAAAACTTAACAATTAGTAATTTAGAATAGGTCATTAAATATATGAGGTATAGACCGATGTACTAATCAATTCAATTATAAGATTTAAAATTTAATAATTAACAAATAAATTCAAGGCTCTCAACCGTTAGGTTGAGAGTCTTTTGCATATGTATTATAATTATCTATTCATCAATCGGTAAATTATTGATTTTGCTTTCACCGAAAATCCTTATTCCGTGTTCATATAACATTTGTGCAGTAATTCCGTTGCCATATGTTAGATTTCCGGTAAATGTACCGTCATATATTTTGCCGAAACCGCAAGAGGGACTTCTTTCTTTCAGTACTGCGATTTGGCAACCTGTTTCTTCTGCAATATATAATGATTTTTCTGCCCCGTCAAAGAAAAAATCGGTTAAATCTTCGCCATTTTTGGAATATACTTTTCCGTCTTTTATTTCGCTCGGCATTCTCGGGCTTGGCAATCCGGAAAAAGTTTCCGGGCAAATCGGAATTAAGGTGTGCTTTTCACCAAGTTTAATGACATCTTCGTTTTTGTTATTGCCGCCGTTATATTTGCAGTTTTCGCCAAGCAGGCAGGCACTTACTAAAATTTTCATCTATTTTCTCCTTTTTGCAATCAAAATAAAGAAGGTTAAAACAAATAAAACCAAGATTACCGCTAAAATCAGCATAAGCGGTTTTGAAATAAACGGTATTTTACCCGCTATACCGATTAAAGTTGCGAGAAGCATAAAAAATACTATAAATATGATTACCAAAATTGCGATTTTTTTATTATTCATATTATCACCAAAAGCATAATACCACAATATTTAAGATAAGTCCACACTTTGATGTAAAGTGTATTTCTTTACATATATGCAATATATACAAATATACTGCTTTATACATACCGCATTTTTTATATAAACAAAGAAAATATTAAAATTTGGTGTCAAATTATAAAGAATAGTTGCAAAAAATGTAATTTAGTAATAATATATACACACATTATTATTAAATGCGTTTTTCGGTGGTATAAAATATGGATTTGTTAAAAAAGAAGATATTAGAAGAAGGCGAAGTTTACGAGGGCAACATCCTTAAGGTAGACGGATTTTTAAATCACAGAATTGATATTCCTTTTATGCAGGAAGTTGCCAAAGAATTTCACCGTCTGTTTAAAGATGAAGGTGTTAATAAAATCCTTACTATCGAAGCTTCGGGTATAGCTATCGGTGCTCTTGTTGCACAGGAATTCGGCTGCCCGCTGGTTTTTGCTAAAAAAACTAAAACTAAAAATATTGCCGGTGATGTTTACACTTCAAAGGTTGAAAGCTTCACTCATGGCACTACATATGATATTATTGTATCAAAGCGATTTCTTGATGAAAATGATAAAATTCTTATTGTTGATGACTTTCTTGCAATCGGTAATGCACTTAAAGGTCTTATCAGCCTTGTTAATGATAGCGGTGCTTCACTTGCAGGTTGCGGTGTTGTAATTGAAAAAGGTTTTCAGCACGGTGGCGATGAACTCAGAAGCAAGGGTATTAAGGTTGAATCTCTTGCAATTGTTGAAAGTATGGACCACGAAACAGGTAAGGTTTATTTCAGAGACTAATCGCATTTTTATTTTGGTTATTCGGTGTTTTCACCTTATAATAATATTGATTTATTTGTACGGAGGTAAGACAAATGAAACTTACAAAGAAAATTCTTGCAGTTGTTCTTTCAGTTCTTTTTGTTGTAGGCGTGTTCGCAGGCTGTTCTGCAAACAATGCTGATGATAAAGATGAAAAAACAAAGTCATCTGCAACATCAGACATGAAGGTTGGATTTATTTTCCTTCACGATGAGAACTCAACTTACGATAAGAACTTCATCACAGCTGCTGACGAAGCTTGTAAAACTCTCGGAATTGCTGATGAAAACAAGATTTACAAGACAAATGTTCCTGAAGGTCAGGAATGCGCCGAAGCCGCAGAAGACCTTGTTGACAAGGGATGCTCAATCATCTTTGCAGACAGCTTTGGTCATGAACCATACATCATTGAAGTTGCAAAGAAATATCCTGATGTTCAGTTCTGCCATTCAACCGGTACAAGAGCTCATACAGAAGGCGTTCCTAACTATCACAACGCATTTGCTTCAATTTACGAAGGCAGATACCTTGCAGGTGTTGCAGCAGGTATGAAGCTTAATCAAATGATTGAAAACGGCGAATTTGATGCTAAAGATGCTAAAATCGGTTATGTAGGTGCTTATACTTACGCAGAAGTTATTTCAGGCTATACTTCATTCTTCCTTGGCGCTCGTTCAGTTTGCCCAAGTGCAACAATGGAAGTTCAGTTCACAGGTTCATGGTATGATGAAGCTGCCGAAAAGGAAGCTGCTAATACTCTTATTGCAAACGGTTGTAAGCTTATCAGCCAGCACGCTGACTCAATGGGCGCACCGACTGCTTGTGAAAACGCAGGTGTTCCTAATGTATCATACAACGGTTCAACTGTAAGTGCTTGCCCTAACACATTTATTGTTTCTTCAAGAATCAACTGGGCTCCATACTATGAATATGCAATTAAGGCTGTTATGGACGGTAAAAAAATCGACGCTGACTGGACAGGTACTCTTGCTACTAACTCTGTTCTTCTTACAGATGTAAACGAAAAGGCTGCTGCTCCTGGTACTCAAAAGGCTATTGACGAAGCAAAGGCTAAGCTTGAAGACGGTTCTCTTCAGGTATTTGATACAGATACTTTCACAGTTGACGGCAAAAAGCTTGATAGCTACAAAGCAGATGTTGATACTGATGATAAGTACACACCTGATACAGAAGTAATTGAAGACGGTGCATTCAAGGAATCTAAATTCCGTTCAGCTCCATATTTTGATGTTAAGATTGACGGTATCAAGCTTCTTAACGAAAAAATGTAATTAAATTATAATTTGTTATAATTTACATATAAAACCCGTGGCCGTACCCTCAAAAGTACGGTCACGGTAGATTTGTTTTAAGTGATATTAAATTTTGCGGAGGCCAATATGAGTGATACTTTTGCAATTGAATTAAAAGGCGTCACCAAAGTTTTTGGGCAGATTGTTGCAAATAAAGATGTTAATCTGCAAGTAAAAAAAGGTGAAATTTTAGCCATTTTAGGCGAAAACGGCAGTGGTAAAACCACACTTATGAATATGCTTTCGGGCATTTATTTTCCTGATGAAGGTCAAATTTATGTAAACGGTGAAGAAGTAGTAATCAAATCACCGAGAGATGCGTTTAAATACGGAATCGGTATGGTACATCAGCATTTTAAACTTGTTGATGTTTTTACAGCTACCGAGAATATAGTTCTCGGTATTAACGATAAAGAAAAGTTTAATATTAAAAAAGCCGAAAAAAAGGTAAAAGAAATTACCGATAAATACGGTTTTGATATAAACCTTGAAAGTAAGGTTTATGAAATGTCTGTATCAGAAAAGCAGACTGTTGAAATTGTCAAGGTGCTTTACAGGGGCGCTCAAACTCTTATTCTTGATGAGCCTACCGCTGTACTTACACCTCAAGAAACTGAAAAATTATTTGATGTATTGCGTCGTATGAAAGAAGACGGAAAATCAATTATCATAATTACACATAAACTCCACGAGGTTATGGCACTTACCGATAGAGTTGCTGTTTTGCGTAAGGGCGAATATATTGGCACGGTAGATACAAAAACTGCTACCGAGCAGTCGCTTACAGAAATGATGGTCGGTAAAAAAGTATCACTTAATATTGAAAGAACAGCTCCTGTCAATCCGCAAGACAGAATTGAACTTAAAAATGTAACTACCCTTAATGCAGAAGGTGTTAAGGCAATTGATAACCTTTCATTTACAATAAGAAGCGGTGAAATTCTTGGCATCGCAGGCATTGCAGGCAGTGGCCAAAGGGAACTTCTTGAAACTATTGCGGGGCTTCAAAGGCCTGAAAACGGTGAAATTATTTATTATTCACCTGAAGGGGAAACAGTTGACCTTAAAGCTAAAACCCCAACTCAAATTAAAGAACTCGGCGTAAGACTTTCATTTGTACCTGAAGACAGGCTTGGTATGGGACTTGTAGGCAATATGGATATTATTGATAATATGATGCTTCGTTCCTATAAAAAAGGCAACAGTGCTTTTCTTGACCGTAAAGACCCTAAAAAGCTTGCAGAAAAAATTATTGAAAGCCTTGAAGTTGTTACACCGGGTGCAACAACACCTGTAAGGCGACTTTCCGGCGGTAATGTTCAAAAAGTTCTTGTAGGGCGTGAAATTGCGGCAAATCCAAAGGTGCTTATGGCAGCTTATCCGGTAAGAGGTCTTGATATAAATTCATCATATATGATTTATAATCTTTTGACAAAGCAAAAAGAAAATGGTGTAGCTGTTGTATTTGTAGGTGAAGACCTTGATGTTCTTGTTGAACTTTGCGACAGAATTATGGTTATAAATTCCGGTAAGATAACAGGTATGCTTGACGGAAGAAATACTACTAAAGAAGAAATAGGTTTGTTAATGACTAAAACTGAAGCAAGGGAGGAAGCATAATATGAGCAATAAACAAAAAATTCATGAACCTCTCTTTCATATCAGCAAGAGAGCGTCAATGCCTTGGTATTTTTCTTGGCTTATTCGCCTTGGTTCTATTCTTGCCGCGCTCATTGTAAGCGGCGCTGTAACAATGCTTTTAACTCACCAAAATCCAATCAGCGTTTATGCCACTATGATTGATGGTGCTTTTGGTACATCAAGAAGGGTTTGGAATCTTCTTCAAAGCCTCGCAATTTTACTTTGCGTTGCGCTCGCGTTAACCCCGGCATTTAAAATGAGATTTTGGAATATCGGCGGTGAGGGCCAGGTCCTTGTCGGCGGGCTTGCAACTGCGGCGTGTATGATTTGCCTCGGCGGTAAAATTCCAAATGCACTTCTTATTCTTGTTATGATTATAGCAAGTATGCTTGCAGGTGCGATATGGGCAGTTATTCCTGCTGTGTTTAAAGCTAATTTTAATACAAATGAAACTCTTTTTACCCTTATGATGAACTATGTAGGTATTCAGCTTGTATCATATTTTGTAATGGTGTGGGAAGTACCTAAAGGTTCGGGCAAAATCGGTATTATTAACCAAACAAGCCACGCAGGTTGGCTTCCGCAACTTGGTAATTACGAATATTTGCTTAATATTCTCATAGTTCTTGCACTTACAATATTTATGTATGTATATCTTAAATACAGTAAGCACGGTTATGAACTTTCGGTTGTAGGTGAAAGTGAAAATACAGCTAAATACATCGGTATAAATGTTAAAAAAGTAATTATCAGAACAATGCTTCTTTCAGGTGCTGTTTGCGGTATTGCAGGTCTTCTTCTTGTTGGCGGTACTGACCATACAATTACCACCACAACTGCTGATAACAGGGGATTTACTGCAATTATGGTATCTTGGCTTGCTAAGTTTAATCCTATTTATATGGTTCTTACATCTCTTTTGCTGGTTTTCTTTGATAAGGGAGCAACAGAGATTGCTACTGTTTACAGACTTAATGAATCGTTCAGCGAAATCATTACCGGTATAATTCTTTTCTTTATTATCGGCAGTGAATTTTTTATAAATTATAAAATAATTTTCCGTAAATCGCATAAGGAGGGTGAATAATATGTTTTCTGCTACAACTATAATCACTTTTATTCAGCGTGCGATTTTGCAGGGTATTCCGCTTCTTTACGGTTCAACAGGTGAAATACTTACTGAAAAATCAGGTAACCTTAATCTCGGTATTCCGGGTATAATGTATGTTGGCGGTATCAGCGGTGTTATCGGTGCGTTTCTTTATGAAGAGTCAATGGGTGTAAATGAACTTAATCCTATTCTTGCAGTTCTTATTCCGCTTCTTTGCACAATTTTGGGCTCACTTTTAACAGGCCTTATTTATTGCTTCTTAACTGTAACTCTTCGTGCAAATCAAAATGTTACCGGTCTTGCTATCACAACTTTCGGTGTAGGCTTCGGTAACTTCTTTGGTTCTTCTCTTGTTAAGATTACAGGCAGTGATATTCCTTCTGTTGCTCTTACAAGAACAAGTGCTTTCTTTACAAAGAAACTTCCTATTGCCGAAACAACAGGTTGGTTTGGCAAAATCTTTCTTTCATACGGATTTTTAACATATGCGGCAATCATTATTGCTCTTTTGGTTGCTTTCTTTCTTAAGAAAACCCGTGGCGGTCTTCATCTTCGTGCAGTAGGTGAAAACCCTGCAACTGCCGATGCAGCAGGTATCAGTGTTTCGAAATCAAAATATCTTGCTACTTCGGTTGGAAGTATTATAGCAGGTCTTGGCGGTCTTTTCTATGTAATGGACTATGCTAACGGTGTTTGGTCAAACGAAGGCTTTGGTGACAGAGGATGGCTTGCAATCGCACTTGTTATCTTCGCAATTTGGAAACCGGATATTGGTATTTTGGGTTCAATCCTTTTTGGCGGACTTTATATTGTTTACCTCTTTATTCCGGGGCTTAAAATGAGTACACAGGAACTTTTCAAAATGCTTCCTTATATTGTAACAATTATTGTACTTATTATAGTAAGCGTCAGAAAAAAGAGAGAGGACCAGCCGCCGGCTTCACTCGGACTTTCATATTTCAGAGAAGACAGATAATAATATAAAAAATGAACGAGTATTATATACCCGTTCATTTTTTTATGCTCGGCTTGACATTTTAATGTTTTTTTGCTAATATATTTGCATATTAAACGGCTGTGAAAAAGAGGAGTAACCTGTTTATTCTTTCAGAGAGTGTTCGTCAGGTGCAAGAACATAGAAGATATGGGCGAAGGTAGCTTTTGAGCCGGTAGGGTGAAATTAAGTAGCTTTATCCGTATATCTGCGTTAAAGATTTGAGTGGCATTATTATTGATGCAATTTGAGTGGTACCACGGAATTTTCGCTTTCGTCTCATTTTGGGGCGAAAGCGTTTTGTTTTTATAAAACAAATATACTATATTTGATTTAAGGAGATTTGCTATGGCAAAGGAACTTGCAAAGCAGTATGATCCTAGCGAAGTTGAGGATCGTACCTATAAGTTTTGGTGTGATAAAAAATATTTTCACGCTAAAAGAGAAAAAAACAAAAAAACATATACAATAGTTATTCCTCCGCCGAATATTACCGGTCAGCTTCATATGGGCCATGCACTTGATAATACACTTCAGGATATTCTTGTTCGTTATCACAGAATGGCAGGGTATGATACTTTGTGGCTTCCGGGTACAGACCATGCTTCAATCGCAACAGAAGCAAAGATTGTTGAAGCTATGCGTAAAGAGGGAATTACCAAGGATGACCTTGGCCGTGAAAAATTCCTTGAGCGTGCTTGGGATTGGAAAAAGCAATACGGTGGCAGAATTATTGAACAGCTTAAAAAGATGGGTTCATCTTGCGACTGGGACAGGGAACGCTTTACACTTGATGAAGGATGCAGCAAAGCTGTTAGGGAAGTATTTGTAGGCCTTTATGAAAAAGGCCTTATTTATCGCGGTAACCGTATGGTTAACTGGTGCCCGCATTGTAATACTTCAATTTCTGACGCCGAGGTTGAATATGAAGAAAAGGATTCAAACTTCTGGCATCTTCTTTATGAAGTAAAGGAGACGGGTGAAAAGCTTGAACTTGCTACTACCCGCCCTGAAACTATGCTTGGTGATACCGCTGTTGCAATTAACGGTGATGACCCGAGATATAAACATCTTCACGGTTGCCATGTTATTCTTCCGCTTCTTAATAAGGAAATTCCGATTGTTTGTGATGAACATGCCGATATGACTAAAGGTACAGGTGTTGTTAAAATCACTCCGGCACACGACCCTAACGACTTTGAAGTAGGGCTTCGCCACAATCTTCCTATTATTCGTACTTTCACTTATGACGGCCATATGACCGGTAAGGCTGATAAGGAAGCTGCCGATGAAATTATTAAAAGCGGCAAAGCAACTCAAAATGAACCTGAAGTTCTTGATTGCGGCAAGTATGCAGGTATGACTACTCTTGAAGCAAGAAAAGCTATTCTTGCCGACCTTGAAGCAGGCGGATACATTAAGGAAATTGAGCCTCTTAAGCATGATGTAGGTACTTGTTACAGATGCCATACTAATATTGAACCTATGGTTTCTAAACAATGGTTTGTTAAAATGGACCCACTTGCAGGCCCTGCTATTGATGCGGTTGAAAACGGTGACATTAAATTTGTGCCGGAGCGTTTCAAGAAAAACTATATGAGTTGGATGCGCGGCTCACGCGATTGGTGTATTTCCCGCCAGCTTTGGTGGGGACACAGAATTCCTGCTTGGTATTGTGATGATTGCGGTGCAACTACCGTAGCAAAGCAAGACCCTTGTAAGTGTTCTCAATGTGGAAGTGAAAATATAAAGCAAGACCCTGATACACTTGATACTTGGTTTTCATCTGCTCTTTGGCCTTTTTCAACTCTCGGTTGGCCTGATGACACAGAGGATTTGAAGCACTATTATCCAACTAATACCCTTGTTACCGGTTATGATATTATCGGCTTCTGGGTAAGTCGTATGATTTTCTCCGGTCTTGCTTATACAGATAAAGCGCCGTTTGATACTGTCCTTATTCATGGTCTTGTGCGTGATGCCCAGGGCAGAAAGATGTCTAAATCTCTCGGCAACGGTATTGACCCGCTTGAAATAATAGATGAATACGGTGCCGACGCTTTAAGATTTACTCTTGCAACAGGTAATTCGCCGGGCAATGATATGCGCTTTTCTGATGAAAAAGTTAAAGCATCGCGTAACTTTGCGAATAAGCTTTGGAATGCGGCTCGTTTTGTTTTGATGTATCTTACAGATGATTTCAAATATGACGGACTTCCAAGTGAACTTGCTGTTGAAGATGAATGGATTGTATCAAAGCTTAATACTCTTGCGAAAGATGTTACCGATAATCTTGAAAAATATGAACTCGGTATTGCAATTCAGAAGCTTTATGACTTTATTTGGGATGTTTTCTGCGATTGGTATATTGAAATTGCAAAAATCAGACTTCAAGGTGATGATGAAAAAGCTAAAAATACCGCCAAGAGTGTTCTTGTATATGTTCTTACCGATATTCTTAAACTTCTTCATCCTTTTATGCCTTTTATTACAGAAGAAATTTATCAGGCAATTCCTCACGATTGTGAATCAATTATGATTTCAAAGTGGGTTGAATATGATGAAAATCTCTGTTTTGCAGAAAATGAAGCTAAAATGGAAGTTCTTATGTCTGCAATTCGTGCTATTCGTAACCGCAGGGCAGAAATGAATATTCCGCCAAGCAAAAAAGCAAAGGTTTATATCGAAACCGAAAATACAGAACTTTTTGATGCCGGTGCTCAATTTATTATTCGCCTTGCTTCTGCAAATGAAGTTGAAGTAAAATCAGGCTTTGATAACCTTGGAAACACAGTGACTATCGTTACCGATAATGCTAAAATTTATATTCCTATGGGTGACCTTGTTGATTTTGAAGCTGAACGCAAGCGCCTTGAAAAAGAACTTGCTCAAGCACAGGATAAGCTTGATTTCATTAACAAAAAGCTTTCAAATCCGGGCTTCGTTAATAAAGCACCTGAAAAGGTGGTTAACCAAAATAAAGAAGATGCTTTGAAGCTTGAAGATAAGATTGCAAATATTAAAAATTCTATTGAATCATTAGGTAAATAAATGACTTACGATAATGCTTTAAATTTAATAATTCAAAAGCAAAGCCTCGGTATTAAACCGGGGCTTAGTCGTGTCTGTGAGCTTTTGAATAAAATGGGTAATCCCCAGGAAAAACTTAATATTATTCATATTGCAGGTACAAACGGTAAGGGTACTGTTGCGTGCGCAATTGCCGGCGCAATGCAAAAAGCAGGTTATCGCGTCGGGCTTTTTACTTCCCCTTGGATTGAAGATTACCGTGAGCAAATTAAAATAAACGGTGATATGATTTCTAAAACCGCTTTTTCAAATTTAATTCAAAAATATATTGAATGTGATGCTACCGAATTTGAACTTTTGACAGCAATTATGTATAAATATTTTGCAGATGAAAATGTTGACTTTGCTGTTGTTGAATGCGGTATGGGCGGCAGGGGTGATGCTACTAATGTTGAAAGTAAAAATGTTTCGGTAATAACCTCTGTTGCTGTTGACCACACTGCTTTTCTCGGCAACACTGTTGAAGAAATTGCAAAAGAAAAGTCAGGTATTATTAAGCAGGGATGCACTTGTGTACTTTATCCTAACCCTAAATGTGAAAAAATCATTGAAAATGTTTGCAATAAAAATAATTCTAAACTTATAAAAATTGATGATACGGGCAATTTTCTTGAAAATGATATTGCGTGTGCGCAGGCGGTTTTGGATGAACTTTCAATTAACATTAAAGCAGAAAATCCAAAACTTTCGGCAAGGCAAAGTTTAGTCAGCGGTATTCTTGTTGACGGCGGGCATAATGAAGATGCGGGAATGGCACTTAAAGATAAAATAAATAACGAAGTAGCTGTTATTGCTATGATGAAAGATAAAAATGTTGATGCATATCTTTCACTTGTTGCACCTAAATGCAAAACTATTTATGCAACGCAGGTTAATAATTCACGCTCAATGAAAGCTTACGACCTTGCAGAAATTGCGAAAAAATACTGTGATGATGTTTTGATTTTTGATGATGCAATAAAAGCTGTTGAATCGGCAAAGCAAAATAATCTGTCACTTGTTTGCGGTTCGTTTTATCTTTATCGTGAAATAAGAAAAGAATTAAATTAAATACAAATTTTGATAAATTATTCAATACCAATCTGTTAGTATTATCGCAGATTGGTATTTTTTTATTGGAGTGATAAAAGTGAATGTTACGATTGAAAGCAGCGGTACGGTTGTTATTGCTTATCTTATCGGCGAAATAGACCATCATACAGCGGGAAATGTCAGAGAAAAAATTGATAATACCCTTATGTTTAAAAAGCCAAATACATTGATATTGGATTTTAAAAATGTAAGTTTTATGGATTCCTCGGGAATAGGTCTTGTTATGGGAAGATACAGACTTTTAAAAAGCATTAACCCGTCATCACAAATTGAAATTAAAAATGTAACTTTGCAAACAAAAAAAATAATGGAACTTGCAGGTCTTTCATCTATTGCAAAAATTAAGGAGACAGAAAATGAATACAAAAAAGCAAACTAATGAATTTAAACTTACTATTGACAGCAAAAGCGTAAACGAAGCATTTGCACGAGTTGCTGTGTCGGCATTTGTAACTCCGCTTGACCCTACGCTTGAAGAAATTGCCGATTTAAAAACCGCGGTCAGTGAAGCTGTAACAAATTGCATTGTTCACGCTTATAAAGATACATACGGAAAAATATTTATTACAGGCAAGCTTTATGATGATAATACGGTGAAAATAATTATCAGAGATAAGGGCTGTGGTATTGTTGATGTTTCTGAAGCTATGACACCGCTTTTTACAACCGGTGAAGGTGACAGGGCAGGCCTCGGCTTTACTGTTATGGAAAGCTTTTGCGATAAAATAACCGTTAAGTCTAAATTAACTTTCGGCACAACCGTAACTCTTACTAAAAAAATAGAGGGAAAGTCAAAATGGTAACTTCTCGTGATAAAATGATAGAAGATAATATAGGTCTTGTTCATTCTATTGCAAATCGTTTTAAAGGCAGAGGTGTAGAATATGATGATTTATTTCAAAGCGGCTGCGTCGGTTTAATCAAAGCGGTTGATAATTTTGATGAATCACGAGGTTTCGCTTTTTCTACCTATGCCGTTCCCGTAATAATGGGCGAAATAAAACGCATTTTTCGTGACGGCGGTGCAGTTAAAGTAAGCCGAAGCTTGAAAGAAAAAGCTATTAAAGCTCAAGCTTTGCGTGAAAAATTTATTAACACCGAACTTCGCGAACCCACGGTATCTGAACTGTCAGATATGCTTGATTGCCCGCCTGAAGAAATACCTGAAATTTTGGGCGTTATTGCCCCTATGGTATCATTAAGCAGTGCAAGTGAAGACGGTGAGTATACCATTGATGTTCCGGTAGACGAAAGCGAAGAACTTTTTAACCGCCTTGTTGTTCATCGCCTTTTTAAATTTCTTGATGATACCGAAAAGGCAATAGTGGATATGCGCTATTATAAAGGATTTACCCAGGCAAGAACAGCCAAAGTACTCGGTATATCGCAGGTTCAGGTGTCACGCAAGGAAAAATCACTTCTAAAAAAACTTCGCAAATATTTACAATAAAAAAGGCACTGTTGCACAGACTGAAGTTGCAAAGCCGAAATCGGTTAGTCCTAAAACGGTTAAGGCGGCAAAGAAAGCTGTATCTGTTGAATGGAAGAAAGTCGGCGGCGTAAAAGGTTATCAAATCCAATAAAATAGTGAACGGTAAGAAAGTTTATTCTTCTTGGTCAAAGGTTAAGAGTGTTAAAACTAAATAAAACAGATAACCCCCGACACTTAATTGTGTCGGGGATTATTACTATACTAAAAATATTATAATTGTGCCAAGTCATATGGTGTTTTTTGATATACAAAGTAATTAAGCCAATTGCTGAATATAATATTTGCTGTGCTTTTCCAGCTCATAATCGGCACCGCTCTGTCATCATCGTTAGGGAAGTAGTTAAAAGGCACATCAACATCAAGTCCCTTTTCTTTATCTCTAAAGTACTCTTTTGCGAGTGTATCTCTATCATATTCGCTGTGGCCTGTTACAAAAAATTGCCTGCAATCCATATCTGATATAATATGAACGCCTGAAATTTCGCTGTAAGATATAACTTGAAGTTGCTTTACAAGTGCAATATCCTGAAGCCTTGTTTCAGTATGCCGTGAATGCGGAACATAGTAAACATCATCAAGCCCTCTCATAAGCGGATGTGTTACATCAAGTGATTTGTGCTCAAATACCCCAAACATTTTTTTCTTAAGTGGATATTTATTTACACCATAGTGATAGTAAAGCCCTGCCTGTGCACCCCAGCATATGTGAAATGTTGAATATACATTCTTTTTGCTCCATTCCATTATTGTGCAAAGTTCATCCCAATAGTCAACTTCTTCAAATTCCATTTGCTCAACGGGAGCACCGGTAATTATCATTCCGTCATATCTGTTGTTTTTGATTTCATCAAATGTATTATAAAATTTAGCCATATGAATTCTTGAAACATTTTTTGATTTATGGCTTTTTACCTGAAGAAAGTCAATATCAACCTGAAGCGGCGAATTACTGAGTAACCGCAGAAGTTGAGTTTCTGTTTCAAGCTTGGTAGGCATCAAGTTTAAAATGATTATTTTCAAAGGTCTGATGTCCTGCATATTAGCCCTTGACTTACTCATTACAAATATATTCTCTATTTCTAAATTTTGTTTAGCCGGCAATTTGTCGTCAATACGAATTGGCATTTAATCAGCCCCTTTCTTTAAGTGTTAAACAATTATATCAAAATAGTCACCAAATTTCAATATCTATATAATGTATAATATAATCTATTCTCTATATATCAGATAAAATAATATATATTGTGTTGCGGAAAAATACCATATATATCTTTAATAGTTACAATTTGAAACCTTTTCTGTTATATAGTATCAATTTGTAGTAAATTATGCACATAAATGTTGAATTTTGTTATTAAATTATGTCAATATCATAAAATAGATGAAAAAATTCAAAAAACCAGTTGACAAAGGAAGAAATAGGTGGTAATATGTGAAAGTCGCAAGAAAA
>SAMEA104315423__coassemble_2965_pt1 | contig 8306 bp, 10 predicted proteins | sample SAMEA104315423__metabat2_low_PE_028 | metagenome-assembled genome bin SAMEA104315423 (sample SAMEA104315423) | gut metagenome | biome: Monkey gut; feature: monkey-associated habitat; material: faeces | place: China | collected 2013
TACATCTTCTTTTGGTTTAACCGGGCATGCAGGGATTATTGTAGGGACAAAAGTTTTAGAAATAACACCTGGGTATAATAATGGTGTTCCAGCAGCAATTTCATTATCAACATGGTTTACGCGTTATCCTAAAACTATTGTAATGAGATATACTGTGAACAGAACGATTCCTGTTAATGCGGCTTGGTATGGACAAACTTTTTATATTGATGGTGATGGTAAAGATAATAAATATTCAGTAGCCAGCTCTTTAACTTCGTTAGAAAAGGATTATTGTTCTTCGCTCGTTTGGAAATGTTATCACTTTGGAGCAGGTTTTGATTACAAGACATTTTATGATGATGCAAGAGTATGGATTGTTCCGAATATAATTCTACCATATGATTTTGTAAACGGCTCATATAGCGCATATAACAATTTTACTGCGGTACATAGTGTAAATTGGTGATGTTAATGAGTAAAAGTGTGATAGCGTTATATATAATTCCTTCAATTTTTTTGGGAATGATTCTAGTGTATTGGAAAGAGAATTTATTTACATGGTTGGTGTTTTTTTGCGGTTTGATAGTTCCAATTCTTATATCCTATGGATATATAAAAAATGGAGGAAACATAAAGGGGGTGTTAATAGGAAATGTAATTTTTTTTATAACTAATATAATTCCAATTATAATTATAAACAAAATGAATATAATGAAAGAAACAGGACAAATGTGGCATGGCTATTTCAAACCATTATATACAGAACAGCTTTTTGTTCTGTTATTTATAGGTGTTTTAATGGTTGAGATATTTGTTTGCAGTATTATAAAAAACAAATAAGATATAAATAGGTTTTAGAAAAAAGAGCAATAATAGTTGTTTATAACTGTTATTGCTCTTTTTTTTAACGGTTTAACCGATTTACGCAATAGCGTGAACGGGTAAACCGTTTTACGGATATTTTTCGTAGTATGTTGACAAAGATTTTAAGTTGTGGTATAATAGAAAATGATAAAAAGGCTCGTCTGAGCGAGGGTAAATAGGACTTAGGCTCAGAGCGTTCCGGCTGTTTGCCGGAGGTGTATTATTTTATAATACAGAAGCCATATAGGTTTGATACGCCTATGTGATGCAAGGCTTGCCGTAGTAACCTTTGTGAATTGGAAAAGTGTATCATTGACCTTTGCACCGGTAATCTTTTGAAAGTGCATTGTAAGTAAAAGTATCGTGAATGTAGCCGGACATACTGATAAAATGCCGGAGAGAAGCTGTACTCTACAAAAAGCCGACAGAACCTTAACTGCCGTAGAAAGTTATAAAATAATAAATGAGGCTGCACACATAAGCAAGAAGAAAAAGTGTAGGAAGAAATTCCAACCCGGTCACACATAAGACCTAAAAAAGTGTACTTTTGCTGAATGTTGGGGATTTTATTCCGGCAGGAGGCGGCTTTGCTTTAACACATTTGAACAACAGGGAAAGGAGGTTTTTCTGTTGGGAAGAAAAAATAAATCGTACTCAAAGACTCTTCATCAGCAAGCTTATGAGAAATTGACAAGCATGCAAGCGTTTGGAGAAAGCAAAAAAGAGGCGGTTAAAGACGGAACGGATAAAGAAAAAATTTTTTCTTTTAACACCTACAAAAGTTATTGGAAACATATAAAATATTTCATCAAGTATGTGCAGGAAAAATATCCGAAATGCACTACGATGAAAAGTGCAAAAAAATATGTGAATGAATGGCTGCAGAAGCGTGAGGCAGAGGGAATGTCAGCGCCGACAATGCACCTTGAGGCGAAAGCGTTAGGGAAGTATTACGGCATAAGTCCCGATGATGAAAATTATTATAAGCCTCCGAAACGACACAGGGAAAACATCACCAGAAGTCGGGGCGATGCAGTTAGAGATAAACATTTTTCAAAGGCAAATAATGATGAATTGATAAAGTTCTGCAAAGGAACCGGTTTAAGACGGTGCGAATTAAATGCTATAAAAGGCTGTGATATAATAACTAAAACCGACATCGAGGCGGAGATTTCAAAACTTGAAAATATTCCTGAAGAAAAGCGGACAGAGAGCGTAGAAAAAAGGCTTGATATTCTGAAAGATACAAGGCTTTTTGATGAGGAATATTATATACATATCCGCAGAGGAATAGGAAAAGGCGGCAGAGAGCGGTACAGTCCGATTGTCGGGAAGAATGCGGATCAGATAATAGAGAGAATGAAAGATACTCCGAACAATAAAAAAGTTTGGGAGCATATACATTCCTGTGCTGATATTCATAGTTATCGGGGCGATTATGCAACAATGATATATAAGGCTCATGCACGGGATATAAAGGATATTCCCTATGATACAATAAACCGAGGTACCGGAAGAAAAATGCAGAGCGAGGTCTATCATTGCAAAAAAGATGAGGCAGGAAAGAAACTCGATAAGGCTGCAATGCTTGTTTGCAGTAAGGCTCTCGGACATAATCGTATAGATGTGGTTGCAAACAACTATATCAGAGGCTTATAAGGGGGCGTTGCTATGGCTGAATTTGTGAAAAAAACGGCTTTGGGATATAAGGCTGTGCCGGGTGGATATTCTGATGGGGAATGTTCGCACGTAATTTTAACTAAAACAGAATATGAGAATCAGAATTGGAAAATAAAAAAGGCTGAACGGAATGTAACCGATGTTACGGTTGAATGTAGTCGTCAAATACGGCAGGCGGAGAGTGAAGCTGAAAGAAAAATAAAGGCTGCAGAGGAAACCTCGATAATGCAAATTTCCGAAATGAAGCACCAACTTGAAAAAGAGCAAGAGGAAAGTTCTTATCAGCGTCGGCTAAATAAAAATCTTTTGAGAATTAACCGGGAGCGTGCAAATGCCGACAGAAAACTCAAGCCGAAAAAAGTTCACACCGGATATGTTGTAGTTAATTCAAAAGAATATGAGTATAAATATCGTGAAGATAAAAGGACATTGACCTCGGTTATGTTGTGGCAAACTATTTTGGAAAGTCCGTATAAAGTAAAATTTTCGGTTGAACAGGCAAGAAAACAAATGTATGAGGAATTATTCAAAAATCATATTATAGGCAATATTGGTGTTCACGGTTATTGGGATATTGACTATGAAGATATGATTGAAAACGAATTATATAAAACCGAGTATATTGATAAAAATATTGCAGTAAAATATCAGTTACAGGCAAATTATAAAACAGGATTTTGGGAAATAATTATATTACATACAAAACCTCTTGAAAATGTTCCTGATGATATGATGAGATGTAATTACTCTTAGAGGTTCAAAAATGGGTCTTAAATCGTTTTTAAGATAACTATATGAGTATTTATATAAAATAGGCTTAAAACGATTACAAGCGGTCTGTAACAGCCGATATTTGTTTTTTTGTTTATTAAAAACAGTAAACTGCATATAATAATAACAAGCAATGTTATAGCAATATCATAGCACAATGCTTGACAAAAAGGCTGATATGTAGTATAATAAACAAAAAGGATTGAGAGGAGAATTTTTATGGCTCAGATTAGTTTTCGGGTTGATGATGATGTAAAGTTAAGTGCCGAACAGACACTTGACACTATTGGATTAAGTATGTCATCGGTATTAAATGTTTTTTTGAAAACAATAGCAAGAGAAAAACGAATACCTTTTGAACTTACTGCAGATCCATTTTATTCTGCAAGTAACATTAGTTATTTAGAGCAGAAAATGAACGATTATAAGAATGGAAAGCTAAAATTTGCAGCTCACGAGTTGATAGAGGATTAATTTATGCAGATAAGTGATATAAAATGGGATTTTGATGCATGGGAAGATTACCTTTATTGGCAAATGCACGATAAGAAAAATTTGAAAAGAATAAATCAACTACTAAAGGATATAAGGCGTAGTCCGTTTGACGGCATTGGAAAACCGGAGCCGCTAAAGGCAAATCTATCAGGATGGTGGAGCCGGCGGATAGATGAAGAACACAGGCTTGTTTATACGATTGAAAAGGAAACGGTTTTAATTTTTTCGTGTAGAGGACATTATGAGTAAGGTCAAGCAGCTTAATTTGCTGCTTGACCTTTATCTTTTATAAGATTTCTTTTCCTTCCGGCTCTCCAAAGTCAATTTCGATAGGTTCATAATTTCCAGTAAAATTTTCAAAAAGTTTTTCTATGCTGATTTTTTTATGTTCGTTTCTGAAATCCGGATTTTTTATCTGCTCATTTAATGGCTTTTTTAATTTCTTGTCCAAGACAATCACCTCATACTCATATTATACTTGCATTTGAAAAGGCTGTCAAGGTTATATAATTTTTGAGTAATAGGGAATGATAAAAGTGCCGGAAAAATTCATTGATAATATATGCACCGCAGTAGCCGTAGGCTACACCTGAAAAAAAATAAAAAATGTCTTTATTGCATATAATAAATTTGTCACGGACTCTTGAATTTTTGAAAAATTTATGGTATTATAAAAGTGTAAAAAAACTATATTGATAATATATGCCCCCCTAAGCCCTTTAGGGCTAGTTAAAAAAATTAAAATAAAATATATTTTTTATACTAATGGAAAAAGTCGGAGAGGGTTATGGGGGTGAGCGTAACCTGTGGTAAGAGTGTGTAAACTCCAACGGAGTTTTCCACGCTTTCCATAGGTGGAGCGAGGGGGAAAAGGGAGAGGTGACTTTTTCTTTAAGGGAGCGTAAGCGACCGCTTTTTTGCTCTCCCTTTTCCCCCTTTTTTGTTAGGAGGGTTTTTTATGTTGTCTGATAAGTCTGATTTGTTGAAAAGGCAGCAGTCATTATATACAGAAAAAAATACATATTTAAGACAGTTTTTTGAAGAAGTTGAGCCGTATGCTTTTTATCGATATATTTTCCCTGTTGGAGCTTTTGAGCGTAAAGGTCATTTTGAAGATAATAAACCTAATGCTATTGCGGTTACGATTGACAGAGGTAATAAAGGGATTGCTGTGAAGATTGATGGGAACGGAAACGCAAGACGATATACTGTTACTGATGAGCTTCAGGAAATTGGAGATTTGGTTGGTACGGATTTTACCATTATGTCTCCAATTTCATATTTTGGTAAGCGGAGAGCCGGAAAGAATGCTCGGTATCTTTATGCTATTGTTTTTGACCTTGACGGTGTTGGTATGCCACAGCTTCGTGATGTTATTCATCAGATGAGTAATGATATTCTTCCAAAGGCTACGTTTATTGTTAATAGTGGTACAGGTTTGCATTTGTATTATGTTCTTGACGATGCAATTCCTATGTATCCGCAAAATCAAAAGTATTTGAAAGAGTTAAAATATTCTTTGACAAGGCAAATCTGGAACAGGTACACATCTACTATTAAAGAACCGCAAGTACAGGGTATTATGCAAGGGTTCAGAGTTATTGGAAGTAGTTCTAAATTGGGTAAGGAATTTCCGGTTGTTGCCTTTTCATTTGGTGATAGAATTTCTGTTGATAAACTTATTTCTTTTATTCCTGCTTCAAACGGAGAGCGTCAGAAAGTACAGGGTATTATGACAAAGAGCCGGTTATCAATCGAGGAAGCAAAAGAAAAATATCCTGATTGGTATGAAAAACGAGTGGTGAGAAAAGAAAGACGTGGGCGTTGGGTTATAAAAAGAGATTTATATGATTGGTGGCTTAATCGAATTAAGTCGGAGATTACAGTAGGTCATAGATTTTATGGAATAATGACTTTAGCTATATATGCGAAAAAATGCAGTATTGATGAAAAGGAATTGAGAAAGGACGCATATTCTCTATTGGATATTTATGATGAAATGAGTGTTGAAGATATTAACCGTTTCACCAAAGATGATATACAGTGTGCGTTAGAAATGTTTAATGAGGACTATGTGACATTCCCGAGAGATGATATTGCAAAGCTGTCTGGTTTGCAGATTGAAAAAAATAAAAGAAATTATTTGAAACAATCTGACCATTTGCAAATTGCAAGGGCTGTTAGAGATGTAAAAGTTAAGTTAAATGGAAAAAGTGATTGGAGAGATGGTAGTGGTAGGAAAAGTAAAAAAAGCGTTATCCTTGAATATATGAAATTAAATCCGGAACAAAAAAACAAGTCTGTTATTGCAAGAGAATTGAATTTAAGTAGACCAACTGTTATTAAATACTATGATGAAATAGTTGCCGAGCTGAAGCAGGAACGGCTGAGAGCTGAGAGAATGGAACAGTTTGAGCGTGACGGGCATATTTCAGTTAAAATTCCGTCACAGGAATTAAGCGATTATATTTTAGGTGAATTAAAAAAATAAAATAAATTTTATGAGCGTGTTATAAATATGTGACACTAAAAGCAACAAAATAAGTTGACATTTGATTGACAATAGTGTATAATATAGATGAGGTGATTTTATGAACTTTTATACTGTAAGAGATTTAAGGACGACTCCCAAGAGTATATGGGATAATTTGTCGACTGATGGTGAAGTTGTTATTACAAATAACGGTAAGCCTACTGCTATTATGCTCGATATTTCCGATGGTAGTTTTGAGGAAACACTAAAAGCCGTACGGCAGGCTAAGGCAATGATTGCATTTAATCTGATGAGAGGAAAGGCAGCAAACAGAGGATTTATGTCAGATGAAGAAATTGAAGCGGAAATAAACGCTGCTCGTAATGAGGGGTGAATATTTGTGCTTGTAGTGATTGATACAAATATTTTGGTTTCGTCTCTGATGTCGAGGAATGGCTCACCGGCTAAAATTGTGAGTATGATTTTAAGAGGTGAGCTTATTCCTTGTTATGATTTCCGAATTATTAGCGAGTATAAAAATGTATTAAAGCGTCCCAAATTTGGATTTTCTTCATCAGAGATAACATCTTTATTGGATTGGTTTGAGGTTATTGGTTTTTCCGTTGTTGCAGAACCTATTGATGATGCATTTATAGACGAATCGGATAAAAAGTTTTATGAAGTTGCAAAAAGCAGCGGTGCTGTATTGATAACGGGAAATCTGAAGCATTATCCTGTTGACGATCAAGTTTTAAGCGTTTTGGATTTTTTAGAAAAATATAAATCTGAAAAATAAATTTATGAGGGTTTAGAATGGTGGAAGTTGTAATAAAATTTGATTTGAAATATTTATTCCGCTCATCAGAAAGCGAGTTAATTTATGAGTAAAACTGTAAAACAAATAGCTGATGAATTAGGTGTTACAAAGCAAGCTGTTCATCAAAAAAGAAAGAGCAAGGAACTGTCAACAGCTTTACAGCCGTTTACGACAACGGTTGACGGTGTCGTTTACATATCTGTTGACGGTGAAAACCTCATAAAACGGGCATTTTTGAAGAATGACCGTAAACAAGTTGACGGCTCGTTTACGACAACGGTTGACGGTTCGTTTACACCCTCGTTTACACCTCCTGAGGACAGCGAAATTGTATTTTTGAGGGGGCAAGTGGAGAAGCTGCAGGCGGAACTTGAAAAGGAAAGAGAACATAACCGGGAGAAAGACAAACAGCTCCTTGATACATTAAATAAATTGGCTGAAAGTCAAGCGGCGTTGGCAGCTGGACAGGCTGCAGATAAACAAAAGGCATTGGCGGAAAAAATAATTGAGGGACAGCGGTCTGAAAATATTGAAACAATAAAAGAGAACAAAGAAACGGTTAAGTTGGGAAAAATATTTGGTAAACTTTTTAGAAATCATTGACTTTTTAAGAAAATTGTGATATAATTAAATTATCAAAATACAGATAGGGAGGGATTAACGATGGTTTTATTATTTGCTTATAGGAATGCTTGTGACGAATTACTGCCATTGTTATATTCCTTTGAAAAAAACTGAACAGAGAGTATCAATGAATAGTAGAGTTGACACATAAGTTATTCCTATAAGTTTAGGTATAATTTATGTGTTTTTTTATGCAAAAGATAAGTAATTTTTAATAACTGTTATTTTTAGAAAAGTATTAAGGAGGCGTAATATATGAAAAAATTTTTATCTGTAATGTTGAGCGTTGTATTTGTTTTGGTTGCTAATTTGACTGTGTGTTATGCTGCTATAGGAGGAGAAACAGTAACTCCTTATCCAGAAGGAGTTACACAGGAGCTGATTGACAGAGAGGCTGAACTGTTAAAGAATATTGAAGATAATATTGATGTTATTCATTTGCAAATTGAAGAATTTAAAAATAGACAGGCGCATACGATTCAACCATATGGTGTTTCGTATGGCGGATTTCAATATTTAGATGGAGACATTTTGGTGACTAAAAGTACATCTTCTTTTGGTTTAACCGGGCATGCAGGGATTATTGTAGGGACAAAAGTT